>ENA-OQIQ01000039-OQIQ01000039.1-human-gut-metagenome-genome-assembly--contig:-NODE-39-length-133953-cov-7.025822_pt1 | contig 133953 bp, 108 predicted proteins | sample MGYA00242584_ERZ504749 | MGnify/ENA primary metagenome ERZ504749 (study PRJEB26092, sample SAMD00036436) | human gut metagenome | host: Homo sapiens | study: EMG produced TPA metagenomics assembly of...
GTCATCCCATATTTACGTGAAATAGAAATACACCCTTCGTCACTGTTCAAGTATTCCAGTACTATTTTTTTCTTAAATTCATAGCTGTATTTTGCCATAAAAAACTGACCCCCAATTGTTAGATTTTTGGTCTAACAATTGGGGGTCAGCTCAAAATCATTTTTTCACATCTTCTTTTTTTATCTTTTCAACGTTCCTTCCGATTGGGCCACGATGACTGCCGTTGCCGCATCCCCTACGATGTTCGGTACGCAGCGGGCCATGTTCAGGATCCGGTCGATGCCGGCCAGGAGGCCGATGGCTTCCATGGGCAGGTTCACGGAGCTGAGCACGATGGTCAGCATCACCAGACCGGAGCCGGGGATCCCGGCGGTACCGATGGAGGCCAGGGTGGCCGTCAGCATGATCATCACCTGCTGGGTGAAGGTCAGATCCACCCCGAAGATCGGGGCCGTGAACACCACTGCCACCGCTTCATAGATGGCCGTTCCGTTCATGTTCATGACCGCTCCGAAGGGAATGACGAAATTGGCGGTTTCCTCATCCACGCCCACTTTCTTCACACAGGCCAGGTTCAGCGGGATGGTGGCCACACTGGAACAGGTGGCAAAGACGAACGTGATGGCTTCCTTCATGTTTTTCAGGAACTTCACCGGACTCACCCGTCCGCAGACCCCCACCATCAGGACAGCCTGGATCACCAGCAGATACACCACCGCACACAGGTACATGGCCCCGATGGTCTTGATGTACGGAATCAGGATGGCCGTTCCGTTCTTACCCACCACAGAAGCCATCAGCCCCAGCACCCCGTAAGGAGTGAATTCCAGAGCCATGTTGGTGATTTCCTTCATCACTTCCTGGCCGGCCCGGCAGCAGTCCAGCAGGGCCTTGCCCTTATCGCCCAGTTTCAGCAGGGCGAAGCCCATGATCAGGGCAAAGAAGATGATCTGGAGCAGGTTCTGTTTGGCCAGAGAGGCAAAGATGTTCACCGGGATGATGTTGATCACCGTATCCAGCATGGAAGCCGGTGCCTGTCCCTTGGGCTGGGGCGCTGCCACATTGCTCAGTTCCACCCCGGCACCAATGTTCATCATGTTGCTTACCACCAGACCCAGCACAATGGCCAGGGCCGTGCTGACCAGAAAGATGATGACGGTTTTGATGCCGATCCGGCCCAGACGCTTGCCATCCCCTACATCCGCCGCAGCACAGACCAGCAGGGTGAACACCAGCGGTGCCACCACCATGGTCAGCAGGTTGGTCAGGATGGTCCCCAGCGGCTTCAGTACCTCGGCACGGGGCCCCAGGACCAGGCCCAGGACAATGCCCAGGACGAAGCCGATCATGATCCGGGTAAACAGACTCAGGCGATTCCACGGTTTAAAAATAAAGCCCATTTTCTATTCCGCTCCTTTCCTGCCCGTCCATCAAACGAACCGGCACACATGGTCCACGGCGATGTCCGAGAATCCATAAGCTTCCGCTTTGGTCATTCTGCCGTTGCACACATCCTGGATCACCTGGAGCATCTCTTTGCCGCATTCCTTGAAGGTCTTTTCTCCCCGGACAATGGCGCTGACATCCACATCCATGTTGTCTTCCATTTTCTGGTAGGTCCGTTCGTTCCCGGTGACCTTGATGACCGGTACAATGGCATTGCCGGTAGGCGTCCCTCTGCCGGTGGTGAAGATCACCGCATTGCAGCCCCCTGCCACCATGGAGGTTACGGAAGAAATATCATACCCGGCGGTATCCATCACAATGGCTCCCTGGCAGGACGGCCGTGCAGCCTGTTCCAACACTTCCACGATGGGACGGGTACCCCCTTTCCGGATGCACCCCAGGCTCTTTTCATCCAGGGTGGACAGACCGCCTGCCTTGTTCCCCGGCGTGGGCTGTCCGGCCCGGCAGTCCTGTCCGGCTGCCATCAGGTGAGCTTCATAGTCTTTGCAGATCTGGATGATCTGGTTGTGGATATGGGGAGTGGCCGCCCGTTTGGCCAGCACATGTTCCGCCCCGATCCATTCAATGGATTCACTCATAATGGTGGAAGCCCCCAGGTCCACCAGCAGGTCACTGAGTTCCCCCACAGCCGGGTTGCTGGCAATCCCGCTGGTGGCGTCAGAACCCCCGCATTCGATTCCCAGCAGCAGGTTGGAGATATCGCACAGTTCCTTCTGCTGCTTGCCGGCTTCCGCCGCCATTTCACGGGCAGCCCGTACGGCCTTTTCAATGGTCTTCAGGGTGCCCCCTTCGTCCTGGATGCCAAAGGATACCACGGGCTTGGAAGTCATGCTCTGGATTTTTTCCTTCAGTTTCAGGTGGGGAACCGTTTCGCACCCCAAACCGATGATCACCACCCCATACACATTGGGGTTGCAGGCAAACCCGGTCAGCACTTTCTGGGACATGGCGGTATTGGCAGCCACATCGGAACAGCCGGTGTTGAACACGATATTCACAGCACCCCGTACCTGGCTGGCCACGATCCGGGCCGTTTCACTGCCGCAGGCGCAGGTGGGAAGGATCAGTACATGGTTGCGGATGCCCGCTCTGCCTTCTTTTCTTTTATATCCCCAAAATTCCATGATGTTCACTCCTTATTCTTTGACAAATTCCTGTTCGTAGTCTCTCGGCACACTGAAGATGTTCTTGTCAGAAACCCAATGGCCCCGGGCAACGGGAGCGTTGGTCTTCCCCAGAAGTTCCCCGTATTTGATTACCTCACTGCCTTCCGGCAGGTCCGTCAGAGCGATTTTGTGGCAGAAGGGAATGTTTTCCAGGGCTTCCACCTGTTCTTCCCGTCCGTCTTTTTTGTAGACGACCTGTTCTCCCTTGTGGATTTCGGCCACACAGGTGACCACGTTGTCCCGGTCATCCATCAGCAGTCCATTGATTTTCATGTTTTCTCCTCCCAGCTGAATTGCTTGACTTTTCATATATTTACAATATCATTCTTTCGGTATATAATCCAATTTATCCCATATATGTTTCTATTAATTTCTTTTATAGTCGAAAGGATTTTCTCATAAAAACAGCCTACGAATACATCTACACCATCTACCAGGAAGGCAGTCTCACCCGGGCGGCGGAAAAACTGTTCATCACCCAGCCGGCGCTCAGCATTGCCCTGCGCAAGATCGAGGCCCGGATCGGCATGCCGCTTTTTGAGCGGAACCGCCGTCCCCTCCAGCTGACTCCGGCCGGAGAGCTTTATCTGAAGGCCATCCGGAAAATGCACGGACTGGAAAAGGATCTGGACCGGGAAGTCCAGGAACTGAAGACCCTCCAGACCGGCACCCTGACCCTTGGGGGCAGCCATTATCTCCTGTCCTACCAGATTCCCGACCTGCTCACCGCCTATGTGCAAAAATACCCGAAGATCCGGCTCAAGCTGGTGGAGGAGGCCTCGGACACCCTTCTGTCCCTGTTGGAAAAGGAAGAACTGGATCTGACCTTCAGCTGCGATTCCGCGGTGATCCGGAAACATGCCCACCACTATCCGGCCTTCCAGGACCAGATCCTGCTGGCTGTTCCACGCTCCGCCCAACTGCCGGAAGGAACCGCAGCCCATGCCCTGACCTGCCAGGATATCCAGGCCGGACGGAGCCGGAAGGCAGAGACCCCCACGGTTTCCATCACCCGGTTCCAGGAGCTGCCCTTCATCCTCCTGACCCCCGGGAACAATCTGTACAAACGGTGTCAGGCCCTGTTCCAGAAAGCCGGTTTCACCCCCCGCATCAAGCTGATGCTGTCCCAGCTGGCCACGGCCCAGCGGCTGGCGGAGCACGGTCTGGCCGCCACTTTTGTCAGCGATGCCATGGTAGGCCCCACCAGCCAGGATCTGCTGTTCTTCAAGATTGCCGAAGCGGATTTCACCCGGTCTTTCCACGCCCTGCTGCCGAACAAGGAATTCACCCCCTATTCCGTCCGTGCCTTCATCCAGCTGCTGAAGCCATAAAATAAGGGGGTGTGAAAAATTCACACCCCCCGGTCAGCGTTCAACGGCCAAAGGCCGCCAGCAACCTGGCTCTTTTATTTGATTTTTTCCAACAGCTTCTTCAAAAAACCATACATCCTTATGGTGCTCTTCACACTGAGCCGTTCCTGGGGAGAATGGAGATCCCAGCAGTCCGGACCCAGGGAAATGGCATCCAGATCCGGCTTTTTTCCGATCAAGCAGCCGCATTCCAGTCCGGAATGGATGGGTGTGGCGGCCATTTCTTCTCCGAAGGTTTCCTCATACACCTGCTGGACCAGTGGGGTCAGTCTGGAATCCGGATCATGGGGCCAGCCGGGATAAGCGGCGAATTTCTCGCAGCTGCCCCCCACCATCTGGGCCAGGAGATGGATTTTGTCCCAGATATAGTCCGCCTTGGACCGGAAGGATGTACGGATTTCGTATACCACCACCAGACGGTTCTGTTCCCGTTCCAGACGGATTTCCCCCAGATTGTCCGAACTCTGGACCACGCCGGGCACCGCCGCATTCATTTCAGAGATCCCGTTGGGAGACAGGACCAGCACCTGGATGAACTTGTCCGTCACATCCCGGGATACCACCAGTCCGTTGGCCGGTCCCCGGGTCTCTTCCACGGAAATCTTCAGATTGGCGGCCACCGCCTTGTACTCCCGGCGCAACTCTTCCGCCGTGGCATTCACCGCCTGGAGGAAAGCATCCGCTTTGTCCCCGGGCACCAGCACCACTGCTTCCCCGTCCCGGGGAATGGCCAGCCGGAAAGTGCCTCCATGGAGAGCGGACAGCCGCAGGGGCATCTCTTTCCGGGCGGACAGGAGCATCCGGATCAGAAAGATGTTGGCATTGCCCCTGCCCCGGTGGATGTCCTCCCCGGAATGGCCGCCCTGGAGCCCTTCCACTTTCAGATGGAAGAATTTGCCCGTTTCCGGAGCCGCCTCCCAGGTCACCGGCAGGTGGAAGTTCACCCCGAAACCTCCGCAGCTGCCCGTCACTGAATGGCGTTCCACCGCATTGTCGATGTTCACCAGGTAATGGGAACGGAAATCACTGGCATCCACATTCTGGGCACCGCTGAGGTCTTCTTCTTCAGCGGTGGTCAGCAGGACTTCCAGTTCCGGGTGGGCGAAGGAATCCTCTTCCAGGAGAGCCAGAGCCAGGGCCACTCCGATGCCGTCATCGGCCCCCAGGGTGGTGCGGCCTCCGGTGGAAAGGATGTCCCCGTCCAGTTCCAGATGGATGGGATCCTTCAGGAAATCGTGGTCCACCCCTTTGGCCTTCTGGCACACCATGTCCAGATGGGCCTGGAGCATCACCCCCGGCCGGTTTTCATACCCGGGAGACGCGGGTTTCCGCAGCAGCACATTGTTCCATTCATCCTGACGGACGGCGAAGCCTTTTTCTTTGGCCCACTGGAACACCCTGTCACTGAGGGCCTTTTCTTTAAACGAAGGATGAGGAATCTCACAGAGCCGGGCAAAATGCCGGAACACCGGCTGCCGGAGCAGTTCTTCCAGATTTTCGAATTTTTCCTGTTCCATGATGCTGCCTCCTTAGAAGGGACCGTAGTGGATCTGCACGGCAATGACCATGAACACCATGGCCACTACACACCAGATGGCGAACAGCGGGGCCAGCCAGCGGAACCATTTCCCGAAGGAAATATGGGCCATGGCACAGGCCGCCACCACTTCCCCGCTGGTGGGAGCGAACACGTTGGTGAAAGCATCTCCCATCTGGAAGGCCAGGACGGCGGTCTGCCGGGTCACCCCGATCAGATCAGCCAACGGAGCGAACAGAGGCATGGTGATGGCCGCCTTGCCGCTGCCGGAAGGCACCAGCACGTTGAACAGGTCCTGGACGATGAACATGCCGCAGGCGCTGAGGGTGGGCGGCAGTCCGTTGAGCATGCTGGCCATATAGTGGATCACCGTATCCATGATATGGGCGTTCTGCATGATCAGCACCGCCCCGTTGCACATGCCGATGACCAGGTTGGCGAACAGCATGTTGCTGCAGCCGGCCAGGAAGGCATCCGCGATTTCCCCGGAGGACAATCCCCCGATGATGCCGGCCAGGATCCCGCAGAGCAGGAACAGTCCGGCCATTTCATTGATGTAGAAGTCGAACTTTAGCACCCCCAGCACCACCGTGGCAATGGTGGCCACAAAAAGCACCAGCACCAGTTTGTGCCGAAGAGTGATCACCGGAGTTTCCTGGAGTTTCAGATGGCTGTTGTACAGCAGGTCTTCTTCCCGTACCGTACTCAGTTCCGGATTCTTCCGGACTTTGTTGGCGTACCACATCACATAGGGGATGGTCACGATGTTCATGACCACGAACAGCACCGCCCGGAGCCCCATGCCGGAAAACATGGGCAGACCGCAGATGCCCTGGGCCACCCCTACGGTAAAGGGATTGGTCATGGCCCCGGCATACCCTACCGGTGCCGCACAGAAGACAATGGCAATGGCGGTGAGAGAATCGAAGCCCATGGCCACGGACACCCCGATCACCAAAGGCGTAAAGGCCAGGAATTCTTCAAAGCAGCCGGCGAAAGCGGACAGCAGGCTGAAAAGCACCATAACCACCGGGATCATCAGCAGCTCCCGGCCCTTCATCTTTTCCACCACGTTGGACAGCCCGGCGTTGATGGCTCCGGTGGCATCCATAATGGCAAACATGCCCCCGATGATGAACAGGAAAGAAATGATTTCTGCTGCGTTCTGGAGCCCCAGTGTCAGGGACTGGAACAGATAGAAGGGACTCACCGGCTGCTGCTGGATGTAATGGAAGGTGGCCGGATCCACCACTTCCTTGTTGAGGACGGGGTTCAGTACCCGGCTGTATTCCCCGGCCGGGACAATATAGGAGGCCAGGAACGCCAGGAACATGATGATTCCCAGAAGGACCATGGGATTCAGGGCATGGAGCCTGAAACCGCTTTTCTTTTCTTCCGCCATTGTTACCACTCCTTTTCAGTTATCCGATCATTTCATGGTTTTTCTTTTTTCTGATGAGACTCCGGACGGGCGGCTGCCAGCACATAATCGAAGATATGGAGAAACCGTTCTTCCAGTCCGGGACGCTCTGGGCTGTCTCCCAAAAGGCAGGCCCGGTGGATGTAGCTGCCGTGGACAGCCACGATGATCTCCAGGGTTTCGGCAGCCCGGTCACCGGCCACGAATCCGCCTTCCACCAGATTCTGCATGACCACCTGATCCCGTTCCACCAGCGTGCCCCGGATGACCATTTCCCGGACATCCGCCGGCAGCCCCTGGAGTTCTTCCGGGAACAGATCCAGGTAATAGGTCTGGATTACACGGCCCAGCTTGGCACTGTACCGGCCGAAAAACATGTTGTAGAAGATTTCCGGGAATTGGAAGGCCTGCCGGTTGAAACACTGGTAAATGGTCCGGTACCGTTCCAGGGAGGTCATCTCCGGCTGCAGGTTCCGGGACAGATCCAGCAGGTAGTCCCGAAGAAAGCACACGGATCCGAACAGGATCAGTTCGTCCAGATCCTGGAAATAGTTGTAGAGGGTGGCACTGTTGTACCCGGCCTCTGCTGCGATCCGCCGGATGGTCACACCGGGAATCCCCTCCTCTTTGAGGATTTTTTCCGTAGCTTCCACAAAATACACCATGTTGCGCTTCTGCCGCAGCGTCAGCGCTTTCCGCTGTTTGCTTTCTGTCTGTTTTTCCATGTGGGACAGGGCACCTCCTGACTGCTGATCCTGATTTCCCGTTGGGGAAGATGGTTGACAATTTTTCAGGCCGCTTTTATAATATAGCTAATTTCTAATCATGATTATATTTTAATCTTGATTAAACGTCAAGTACCAAAATTCCCCTTGGAAAGGAGCGTTCCCCATGCCCCATCTGCCCGCCCTGTCCGGCAGGACCCTGGTCCTTCTGGGAGCCCTCTGCTGGAGCCTGAATTCCCCTCTGGTCAAATATTTGACCCTGGATCCCTTCCTGATCTGCGCTCTCCGTTCTCTCATTGCCGGCCTGGTCCTGCTGCCCGCTCTCCGGCCCCGGGAAATCGCCTGGAACCGGTACCTGGCGGCCTATGCCCTGGCTTACTGTGCCCTGTGCCTCAGTGTCATTACCTCCCTGTCCCTCACCTCCCCGGCCATTGCCATCGGCATGCAGTACACCGCCACCATCTGGCTGTTCCTGCTGTACTGGATCCAGAGCCGCGCTTTCAACCGCCGGGCCTTTTTGCCGGTGCTGGTGATCATGGCCGGTGTCCTGTGTTTCATGCTGTCCGGAGGCAGCGGGGATTCCCATCCCCTGGGAAATCTCATCGCCCTGACAGAGGGGATTTTCTTTGCCGGCATGAGCCTAGCCTCCCAGAAGGCCACCCGGACCAATGCCCTGGGGATCACGGCACTGGGCAACCTGGTGACGGCGCTGGTGGTCTTTGCCCTGTTCCCTTCCGCCCGGGCCGCCCTGCCGGCTATGGACGGCAGGGAATGGCTCCTGATGGTCCTGCTGGGGGTGGTCCAGGTGGCCGGGGGCTACGGTTTCTACAACCTGGGAGTCCAGAAGATCCCTGCCCGGGAAGCCTCTGTGCTGGCCCTCTGGGAAATGATCCTGGGACCGCTGTGGGTGGCCCTGTTCCTCCACCAGATCCCCGGTCCCATGGTCCTTGCCGGTTTTGCCGTCATCCTCTGCGGGATGCTCCTGAACGCAAAAATGCGGGCGTGAAATTTTCACACCCGCATTTTCTTCCGTTGTTTATTTCACCAGGATTCCCAGCTTCTCCAGGGCCCGGTGGATGGCTTCCATTTCCTCTTCCGTCTCTGTTTCCACCAGATGGGTATGGACCCCGTTGGATATACTGGACAGGAGCGGCGCCTTCGTTTCCTTCATCCGCTGGATATACAGCTGTACATCCCGCCGGGACCGGAGATTCAGTTCCCCCTCCATGAATCCGTATACTTCATGTTCCACCACCACATTGTGGACAACTCCCCCGTTATCCACAATGGCGTTCAGTTCCGCTTCCACCTGATCCGTGCCGTGGCGGCAAAGGAAAGATTCCTGGATCCCATGTTTCTGGAATTCATGGAGCTGATATCCCCGTGGCGTGGAAATGATCGGTGTCCCACTGGCCCGGAGCAAGGCAATATCCCCTACGATGATCTGGCGGCTCACCTGACAGGCTTTGGCCATCTCCGTACCGGTTACCGGTTTGTCGGTCTTTTTGAGCATGGCCAGGATAGCATCCCGCCGTTCTTTGTTTTCCATGGTTCTTCCCCTCCTTGTTCATAAATACTGATTCATTTTATCAGATATTATTATAAGCGAATTTTTCCGGAAATTCCATATTTTCCGGAGGGAGATCCATCCTTGGCCCATCGCCCATCCCCGGGAATCCAGGGTTTTCACGCCGTCCGGCCTTCCTGTTCTGGCTGTTCCGGATCCTTCTGGAGATCGATCAGATGGAATCCGCACTTGCTCAGGTCCAGCATCCGGGCAGCCAGTCTCCGCCCCCGTTCCAGGTCCGCCGTAAAGCAGATTTCTGCCCGCCCCAGGCCGGTGGTCCTGGCCAGTCCCTGTTTCTCCAGGTTTTCCAGAGCATCCTGGGTGGTCCGTTCCGCCGGATCCAGGATGGTCACTTCCGGCCCGAATTCCTCTTCGATTTCTTTCCGGACAAAGGGATAATGGGTGCAGGAAAGGAGCACCGTATCCACATTATGTTCCCGGAGCTTGTCCGCATATTCATGGATGGCGGCCTTCAGCTCCGGCGAACCGAATTTTTCTCCTTCGATCAAGGGCACGAATTTGGGGCATCCCTGGCCGAACACCTGGATTTCCGGGCAGATCCGCTGGATTTCCCGTTTGTGGGCTCCGGTGGATACGGTGAAATCCGTGGCAAAAAAGCCCACCCGGTTGTTCTTGGTCACTCCGGGGACCATCCGGGAGCCTTTGGCCATGCCGATTACGTCAAAGGGATGGTTCCCTTTGATCACGTCCAGGCCCAGCACCGTTATGGTATTGCAGGCCACCACCAGCTGCTTGATGTGCCGTTTGTCCAGCCAGTCGGTCATTTCCGCCACAAACCGGGTGATCTCCTCCCGGGACCGGTTGCCGTAGGGGGTCCGGGCCGTATCCCCGATAAAGATGAAATCTTCATGGGGCAGCTTGGCCTGGAGCCATTTCAGTACGGTGAGCCCGCCTACGCCGGAATCGATTACGCCAATGGGTTGCTTTGCCTGCATCATGTCAACTACCTCCTGGTTGCAAATAAAAAAGGCCCGAACAGACAGCCCGGTGGGAAGGGCTGTCGATTCAGGCCTTACAGACGGTCAGAAACAGGGGAAACTGTTCCCAGATCCATAAGGATGTATGATTTTGTACTGTACGTTCTCAACAACACCCTTAGTATAGCACACTCTCTCCCCGTCTGCAACAGAATTATATGAATTTTCGTTCTTTCCGTTGACCGCCGCCTGCTTTTTATGATACGCTAACACCAGTCCACCACAAAAGGAGCCAACATCCATGGAAAAACATTACCCTGCCGATGCCATCTTCGTCACCGGCGTAGCCAAAGTGTCCCGGGAAGACGTGATCAACACCCTATACGGGACCTTCACCCTGAGCCTGGTCATCGATCGGAAAACCGGCCTGATCCTCCACTGCAGCGCCAACATGATCATGGCTGACACCATTGCCTTTCTCCAGGACATCCTGATCGGGAAGAACCTGCTGACGGACATGGACCCAATGGTCCGGGAACTGCGCAGCCGTTTCCTGGCCCTGTCCCAGAAAGCGGTGATTGCCGCCCTGAAGGATGCCCAGAACCATTATCTGACAGTGTATCCGAAGGGGGTGTAACCCCCGTCACCAGTCGGCAGTCACCAGTCAACAGCCATCGGATAAAATTTGCCTGCAAATTTTTGAAACAATACAAAACACCCCGGACAACCACTGTCCGGGGTGTTTTGCTGTGCCGTTCCGGGCACAGCTCCGTTTGTAGGGTTCTATTAGATAATGCCTCTCAGTTTCAGAGGTTCAACCAGAGCGTTCAGAGCTACGATGTAGGCGCCTACACGCATGGTGGTGTTGTACTTCTTGGCTGCGTCATATACGTTCCCGAAGGCTTTCACCATCATCTGTTCCTGTCTGTCGATGACTTCTTCTTCCGTCCAGAAGTATCTGTACAGGTTCTGTACCCATTCGAAGTAGGATACGGTTACGCCGCCGCCGTTGGCCAGCACGTCAGGCACTACAGGGATGCCTCTCTTTTCCAGGATGACATCGGCTTCTGCATCGGTCGGGCCGTTGGCTGCTTCCACGATCATTTTTGCTTTGATCTTGTCAGCGTTCTTGGCAGTGATCTGCAGTTCCAGAGCTGCCGGGATCAGTACGGTTACATCCTGTTCCAGCACTTCTTCGTTGCTGATCGGGGTAGCGCCAGGATACCCTTTGATCACGCCGCCGTTGTTCTTGGCATATTCTTCCACTTTGTACGGATCGAAGCCGTTGGCATCATAGATCCCGCCGCTGATGTCGCTCAGGGCAACGATCTTCAGGCCTTTGTCAGCTGCGCATTTGGCAGTCCAGGAACCTACGTTGCCGAACCCTTGGATGGCCAGGGTGGCATCTTCCGGTTTGACTCCTTCTCTCTTCAGCAGTTCCAGGGTAGCGGTGATTACGCCACGGCCGGTTGCGGAGGTACGGCCCTGAGAACCGCCCATGCAGATGGCTTTCCCGGTGATGAAACCAGGAGCGAACTGGCAGTTGATCTTGGAGAATTCATCGCACATCCAGGCCATGATCTGGGCGTTGGTGTTCACGTCAGGAGCCGGGATATCTTTCTTTTCGCCGATTACCGGTGCGATCTTGTCGATGTACCCACGGGTGATTTTTTCCAGTTCCGTCTTGGAAACTTTCCGGGGATCAACAATGATGCCGCCTTTGCCGCCGCCGTAAGGCAGACCAGCGATGGCGCATTTGGTGGTCATCCAGAAGCCCAGGGTCTTCACTTCATCCATGGACACATTCTGATGGTACCGAACGCCGCCTTTGGCAGGCCCAAGCACGGTGCTGTTCTGGGAACGATAGCCGGTGAATACTTCCACATGGCCATCATCCATTTTTACAGGGATGCTGACTTCCAGGGTCCGTTCAGGCTGGGAGATGACGGCCTCAGCGTTGGGATCCAGGTTGATCAGTTTACTAGCTTTTTCCATAGGAATCTTTGCCATTTCAAACAAACTCATTTGTAACGCCTCCTAAAAAATTTATCTAGTGAACCCTTACAGTTCGTATTATAGCACGATTCAGAAATAACTGTTTATTTTTTTGTATTTTGTATACAATTAATCACAGGTGTTCCATTCTTGCATTTTTCCGGAGTTTTCGTTATGATTGAAACAAACAGCCGTTTGATTTTTACCCGAAGGAGGAAATTTCCCAGCATGGACAAGCTTTCTGCACTGAAAAAGTATTTTGGATACACTTCCTTCCGTCCCGGTCAGGAATCCCTGATCGATGCCCTGCTCCAGGGCCGGGACGTCCTGGGCATCATGCCCACCGGCGCCGGCAAATCCCTGTGCTACCAGATCCCGGCCCTGCTGCTGCCCGGGATCACCCTGGTGATCTCTCCGCTGATTTCCCTGATGCAGGACCAGGTCCAGGCCCTGGAAACCGCCGGGATCTCCGCCGCCTGCATCAACAGTTCCCTGGGGCCCCGGGAATTCTACGCCACCCTGGACCAGGCCCGGGCCGGTGCCTACAAACTGCTCTACGTGGCCCCGGAACGGCTGGAAACGGAACTCTTCCGGGACTTTGCCAAAGAGGCTCCCATTTCCATGGTGGCGGTGGACGAAGCCCACTGCATTTCCCAGTGGGGCCAGGATTTCCGCCCCAGTTACACCCGGATCCTGGATTTCCTGGAATTCCTGCCGGAACGGCCGGTGGTGGGAGCCTTTACGGCCACCGCCACGGAACTGGTCCGGAATGACATCCTCCAGAGCCTGGAACTCCAAAATCCCCGGATCCTGGTCACCGGTTTCGACCGGACCAACCTGTACTTCGGGGTGGAACATCCCCGGGACAAGGATGCCTGGGTATTCCGGTACCTGAAGGCCCATGGGGAGGACTGTGGCATCATTTACTGTTCCACCCGGAAGAATGTGGATGAACTGTATGACCGGCTCCGGCTGGAAGGGATTTCCGCCGCCCGGTACCATGCGGGGCTGAGCCAGGAAGAACGGCAGCAGGCCCAGGAGGATTTCCAGTACGACCGGGTCCAGGTGATCGTGGCCACCAATGCCTTCGGCATGGGCATCGACAAATCCAACGTACGCTATGTGCTCCACTACAACATGCCATCCTGCCTGGAAAACTACTACCAGGAAGCCGGACGGGCCGGCCGGGACGGAGAACCTTCGGAATGCATCCTGCTGTTCTCTCCCCAGGACGTGGTCATCCAGAAATTCCTTCTGGAGCACAAAGAACAGAGTGCCGCCCTGGAAGAGGTGGAAGAAGCCAATCTCCGGAAGCTCTATGCCATGGAGCACTACTGCCGGACCACCAGCTGCCTGCGCCAGACCCTTCTCCATTATTTCGGGGAAGAAGCCCCGGCCCGGTGCAACCACTGTTCCACCTGCAACGGGGATTATGAAGAAGTGGATATGACCGAGGAAACCAAGAGCATCGTGAAATGCATCCATGAAGCCCGCCGTCCCTATGGCATTACCCTGATGGCCAATGTCCTGGCCGGCAGCCGGTCCACCCGGGTGGAGGAGACCGGTCTTTCCCGGCTGCGGATGTTCGGAGCACTCCACAACCATTCCCTGAAGGAAATCAGGGAAATGATCCAGAACCTGCTGGACCAGGGCTACCTGCTGATTACCCGGGACAAGTATCCGGTGCTGAAGATTTCCAAGAAAATCTGGGAACTCCAGGACGATTCCATCCGGGTGCTGCTGCGAAAAGAAGCCGGGGCCGCCGACGGAGGCAAAAGCTCCCGGAAAAAGAAAAAAATCCTGCCGGACCTGGATCTGCCGGCAGGATTCTCCCAGGAAATGGGGGCCGAACTGTTCAGCCGGCTCCGTTCCCTGCGGAAACAGCTGGCGGAACAGGCCATGGTGCCGCCTTTTGTGGTGTTTGGAGACCGGACCCTTCGGGAGATGTGCCGCCATCTGCCCCGGAATCATGAACAGTTCCTCCAGGTCCCCGGCGTGGGCCAGCACAAGGATGAAAAATACGGTGCTGCCTTCCTGGATGCCATCAATGGATTCTGTGAGGAGAAAGGGTTATAAAGGCAGTCAACGGTCAGCGGCCAAAAGAGACCGGCTCTGCTGGCTGTAGACATACGCAGAAGACCCCGGACAGCCACTGTCCGGGGTCTTCTGCTGTGCCGTTCCGGGCACAGCTCCGTTTGTAGGGTTCTATTAGATAATGCCTCTCAGTTTCAGAGGTTCAACCAGAGCGTTCAGAGCTACGATGTAGGCGCCTACACGCATGGTGGTGTTGTACTTCTTGGCTGCGTCATATACGTTCCCGAAGGCTTTCACCATCATCTGTTCCTGTCTGTCGATGACTTCTTCTTCCGTCCAGAAGTATCTGTACAGGTTCTGTACCCATTCGAAGTAGGATACGGTTACGCCGCCGCCGTTGGCCAGCACGTCAGGCACTACAGGGATGCCTCTCTTTTCCAGGATGACATCGGCTTCTGCATCGGTCGGGCCGTTGGCTGCTTCCACGATCATTTTTGCTTTGATCTTGTCAGCGTTCTTGGCAGTGATCTGCAGTTCCAGAGCTGCCGGGATCAGTACGGTTACATCCTGTTCCAGCACTTCTTCGTTGCTGATCGGGGTAGCGCCAGGATACCCTTTGATCACGCCGCCGTTGTTCTTGGCATATTCTTCCACTTTGTACGGATCGAAGCCGTTGGCATCATAGATCCCGCCGCTGATGTCGCTCAGGGCAACGATCTTCAGGCCTTTGTCAGCTGCGCATTTGGCAGTCCAGGAACCTACGTTGCCGAACCCTTGGATGGCCAGGGTGGCATCTTCCGGTTTGACTCCTTCTCTCTTCAGCAGTTCCAGGGTAGCGGTGATTACGCCACGGCCGGTTGCGGAGGTACGGCCCTGAGAACCGCCCATGCAGATGGCTTTCCCGGTGATGAAACCAGGAGCGAACTGGCAGTTGATCTTGGAGAATTCATCGCACATCCAGGCCATGATCTGGGCGTTGGTGTTCACGTCAGGAGCCGGGATATCTTTCTTTTCGCCGATTACCGGTGCGATCTTGTCGATGTACCCACGGGTGATTTTTTCCAGTTCCGTCTTGGAAACTTTCCGGGGATCAACAATGATGCCGCCTTTGCCGCCGCCGTAAGGCAGACCAGCGATGGCGCATTTGGTGGTCATCCAGAAGCCCAGGGTCTTCACTTCATCCATGGACACATTCTGATGGTACCGAACGCCGCCTTTGGCAGGCCCAAGCACGGTGCTGTTCTGGGAACGATAGCCGGTGAATACTTCCACATGGCCATCATCCATTTTTACAGGGATGCTGACTTCCAGGGTCCGTTCAGGCTGGGAGATGACGGCCTCAGCGTTGGGATCCAGGTTGATCAGTTTACTAGCTTTTTCCATAGGAATCTTTGCCATTTCAAACAAACTCATTTGTAACGCCTCCTAAAAAATTTATCTAGTGAACCCTTACAGTTCGTATTATAGCACCTTTCAGAAAATATGGAATCATTTTTTGTATTTTGTATACAAATTTATTTTAAGGAAAAATTCCCGCAATTTATTGTATGCTTATTGCCCCCATAATAAAAAGACAATGCCGCACACTGCCGTGCAGCATTGTCTTTACCGGAACTGGGCATAGATCTTCCCGAAGTCGATGCCTCCGATGATTTTCCCTTCGTAGGTCTTCGGCAGCTCTTCCACCACTCCGGCCAGATGGGAAGAAGTGATGCCGCACTGGATGCTGAGCCAGGCTTCCAGGAAGGCCGCCAGATGGTCGCAGCCCTTGAGCACCCGGCCATCCACCGGGCTGTACCGGTCCTGGTTGTATTTCTCGGGGATATCCCCGTCCAGCAGCCGGACTTTCCCGTCTTCCCGGATCCGGTTCTCGAACTCATGGAGGGTGAAGTTCAGGATGTCTCCCCGCCAGCCGGCCGGCAGCAGAGGCAGGAGGATTTCCTCCATCTGCCGCTGCTCGATGTCCTTGATCAGTTCATCCAGTCCTTCCACGGACCGTTTGATGGGAGAAATGATGTCCCGGGTCAGCACTTCCGGCAGATCATGCCACAGGCCTCCCAGGAAATCATTCACCAGCCGGGCTTTGCAGGCGCCCAGGGAAAGGGCGCAGAAATACCCCATGATGGCCACCACCTGCACATGGCCCATGACGGAGGTTTCCGGCACCCGGGGAGACTGGGACCAGCGCTTCTGGAACCGGAGCTTGCCGATGAGATCCACGAATTTCCGGGTTTTCCCGTTCATGGCGATTTTCTGGACACCGGCCAGGTTGTAATGGTCTTCGATGTTGTCGGCGATCCGTTCTTTGATCTCCTCCACCCCGAAAATCCCCTGGTTCATCCGGTAGATGATCCTGAACTCCCATTCCGTTGCCAGATAATGAGCGGCCCGGATCAGCTGTTTTTCCAGGGGATGGCCGGTTCCATCCAGATAGTCCTGCATTTTCTCCATGAAATCCGTGCCGGCCAGGGACGGCACCCGCCGGGCCAGTTCCCGGTAGACCCACTGGTTCAGCCGGGCTCCGCTTTTCTCCATCAACTCGTGGAACACCGGGGGCTTGATATCCGTAAGCACCACCCGGTGGAGGAATTCAAAGATGCCCCCTTCCACCAGCACCTGCCAGTCCAGGCTGGCTCCATGGTCCTGTTCCTCATACCGGGCCAACACATAGAGGATCATCATCTTGTGGGCCTGTTTGTCCAGTTCCGTGAACCCCTGGGGCCGGATATGATCATTCCACCGCTGGATATAGGCCGCTTCGAAGATAAACTGGATCAGATCCCGGGGCAGCGGGATGGTCTTGGCATTTTTCATGGGAGACACCTCCTGTTTTCACCGACTTTCCTGTCCGCTTTTGTCGTTTTGTTCCACCAGATCCAGGTTCCGCAGCAGGATTTTCTTCCCCCGCCAGGAAAAGGCATAGGACCCGTACCGTTCCCGGAACTGCCGGTTGGTGAGGTTTTCCAGGTCCTGCCCGGCAATCCGGGGCAGCCGGTCCCGGCGGAATTCCGCCAAAGGAGTTTCCGGCACCTGCCGGTTGTGGGGGCAGATCAGCTGACAATGGTCACAGCCGAATATCAGAGGCGTTTTCCGGAGAATGGCCTGTTCCTCTTCCGTCAGTTCCCCTTTTTTCTGGGTCAGGTAGGATTTGCAGGTCCGGTACCCATAGGTTCCCTCCCGGAAGCAGCGGCCCGGACAGTTCCGGGCACAGGCTCCGCAGTGGCAGCAGCTCCGTTCCAGAGGCCGGTCCGGTTCCAGGGGCCAGGTGGTGAGCACGGCCCCGATGAAGCACCAGGAGCCGTAGGTGGGATTGATCAGGCAGCCATTGTCCCCCAGGAACCCCACACCGGCCTGGACCGCCAGATCCCGTTCCGCCAGGGGCGAAGTATCCACAATGGCCAGCTGTCCGCTGTCCGGGTTCCGGGCCGCCATCCAGCCGGCAATCTGTTCCAGGTATTTCCGGACCACCGGATGGTAGTCCGGCAGCTGGCAGTACAAAGAAAGATTGCTGCTGGAAACCGGAGGCTGCCAGTAGGGGAACAGGACCACCACCGCACCCTGACAGCCGGGGAGCAGACGGGTAAGGTCGTACCGTTCCAGGCCCTTTCCCGCCGCCAGGGGGCATATCTCCGGCAGGGGATCCGGCACCGGCAGACGGCTGGGGGCCACCCCCACTTCCGTCAGTCCCAGCTGCCGGCAGAACGCCTTCAGTTCTTGTTTATCCATAGTCCGCCCCCCTTTCCGGTTTTACAGGGACATTATACCATACCCTTTACAGGAACTCCCGAATATGGTCACTGATCACCCGGCCCATGATCCGCTTCATGGGCACATCCCCGTGGAGACCGTCCAGGGCCATTTCGGTGGGCAGTTCAGGCCCCATGGCTTCAAAGGGTGCTGCCACATCGATATGGGGCTGGGTGCGGATGAAAGCGTTCACTTTTCGGAAGGATTCCTGCCAGTGGCTGTCCGTGGGCTCGTCAAAAGCCTTTTCGATGTTCCCCGGATTGATGGGCGCCAGGGTCAGGAGCACCGGGGTGATGCCGTTGTCCCGGCACAGTTCCTGGATCTTCCGCAGATCGCCGTTCACTTCTTCCGGGTCCGTCCCGTTCCGGAGACTGTTGCTGCCCCCCATGATCAGCAGGGTCTTCAGGCCAAAGGGCAGCACATCCCGTTCAAACCGTTCCACCATCATTTCACTGGTATCCCCGCTTTCCGACAGATTCACCGCCGGAACATCCATATAGTGGGCATAGCTGTAGGCCAGATCCGCAGGACTGAAGGAAAGCCGCCCTCCCCCATGGGAAATGCTGTCCCCGAAAATGCCCACCGGTACCTGCTCCGACGGTTCCAGTTCCACCTTTTCCGGCAGGCTCCATTCCCCCACCGGCCGGCCCTTGGCATCCATCCCCCGGACCCGCCAGTAGTAGGTGCCGATCCGGGGCTCCTTGTCATAGAGATCCGTCAGTTCGGTGGTCTCCGCATAGATCCGGTGCCGGGAGGGCAGGATGCCGCCCCTGGTTTCCGGCAGCTGGTCCAGCACTTCCACTTCGTACTGGCTGGCTCCCGGCAGGGCCGTATAGGCATACACCGGGTACAGCAGCCGGGATCCCGGAACCCCGGTTTCCATGGGCCGGGGCACCGGAGCATCCCGCATATTCCGTTCCAGGGTGCTCTGGAGTTCTGTCGGCTGGGAATAGGCGCCCATAGGGTTCCCCTCCAGATCATAAGCCCGGACCCGCCAGAACAGGGGCAGACCATCATCCAGGGAAAGCAGCTGCCCTTCATCCAGGAGAATCCGGTTGGTGTAGATTTCCTCATTCCGGTACAGGACTTCTTCCACCGGATGGTCCGGATCCAGGTCGTCCGGAACCTGGGAAAACACTTCCAGTTCGTACCGGACGGCCTGCAGGTCTTCCGGCCACTGGAGCAGCCCCAGCCGGGGGCCTCCCTGGACATAGCGCTGGATGTACCGGGGCATCCGTTGCTGAAGGGTATTGTCCAGCTGTCCCGCAAACAATCCCGGCAGCAGAGCTCCCACCAGCAGCCAGCGCCACCGGCGTCTTTCCGTATGCTGCAGCATGGCTTTCCCTCCTTCTTTTTATAAGTTTCCCCATTATACCAGTTTCCCATGAAAAAGAAAGAGCAAAGGTGTGAAATTTCTGGCACAAAAAAGGGGCTGTGAAAAAATGATTTCTCATTTTTTCACAGCCCCGTTCTTTATTCTCCCTTGATGGTCTTGATGATCAGTTTGTTCACCATGCCCGGGTTGGCTTTGCCCCGGGATTTCTTCATGACCTGACCTACCAGGAAGCCGATGGCCTTGTCCTTGCCGGCCTTGTAGTCGGCTACGGACTGGGGATTGGCGGCGATGGCTTCGTCCACCATGGCCTGGATGGCCCCTTCGTCGCTGACCTGTTCCAGACCCAGCTTCTTCACCAGGTCTGCAGGAGCTTCGTCCTTCTTCAGCATTTCCGCAAAGACCTTCTTGGCCAGCTTGCTGGACAGCACGCCCTTTTTGATCAGAGCCACCATCTGACCCAGGTGAGCCGGAGATACGGGGAAGTCCCCGATGCCGCAGCTGTTGCTGTTCAGGTAGGCGGATACATCCCCCAGGATCCAGTTGGCAACCCCTTTGGCGTCATCCGTTTCAGCGGCAGCCGCATCGAAGTATTCGGCCATTTTCTTGTCCGCCACAATCAGTTCGGCAGAATAGTCGTCCAGCCCTTTTTCGTTCATGAGACGGGCTTTCCGGGCATCCGGCAGTTCCGGCAGTTCGCTCTTGGCCTTTTCCACCCATTCTTTTTCGATGATGATGGGTGCCAGGTCCGGTTCCGGGAAATACCGGTAATCGTGGGCTTCTTCCTTGGACCGCATGGAGAAGGTCATGCCCTGGGCATCATCCCAGGTACGGGTTTCCTGGACCACATGGCCCCCGTCTTCCAGGATTTCCTTCTGCCGTTCCACTTCGTATTCAATGGCTCTTTCCAGGGCCTTGAAGGAGTTCAGGTTCTTGATTTCCGCACGGGTGCCGAATTCCTTGGAGCCTACGGGCATAATGGAAATGTTGGCATCGCAGCGCATGGAGCCTTCCTGCATCTTGCCGTCGCAGACCCCGGTGTACTGGAGATAGGCCCGGAGTTTTTCCATGTAGGCACGGGCTTCTGCTGCAGACCGCATATCCGGTTCGGATACGATTTCGATCAGAGGCACCCCGGCCCGGTTGTAGTCAACGGCGGAGAAATCAGAAGTGCTGATGGAGGCGCCGGAATGGACCAGTTTCCCGGCATCTTCTTCCATATGGATCCGGGTGATGCCAATCCGTTTGGTTTCCCCGTCCACATTCACGTCCAGATGGCCGTTCAGGGCGATGGGCTGATAGAACTGGGAAATCTGGTAGGCTTTGGCCAGATCCGGATAGTAGTAGTTTTTCCGGTCGAATTTGCTGTAGCGCTGGATCTCGCAGTTCACAGCCAGTGCAAAGCGCAGGGCAAATTCCACCATTTGTTTGTTGATTACAGGCAGGGCCCCGGGCATACCCAGGCAGACCGGGCATACATGGGTGTTGGGGGCGCCGCCGAATTCCGTGGAGCAGGAGCAGAAAGCCTTGGTCTTGGTTTTCAGTTCCGCATGGACTTCCAGACCGATTACGGTAGTATATTCTGTCATTATTTCCGACCTCCCAGAGGTGCCACGGCTTTATGGAAATCCGTAGCCTGTTCAAAGGTATACGCTGCCCGCAGCAGGGTTTCTTCGCCCAGTGCCTTGCCGATGAGCTGGGCCCCTACGGGCATGTTGTCCACAAAGCCGCAGGGAATGGAGATACCGGGCAGACCGGCCATGTTCACGGGGATGGTGGTTACGTCCAGCATGTAGACAGTCAGCGGATCCATCTTGGCATCCAGCGGATAAGCCACCACCGGGGAGGTGGGAGTCAGCAGCAGATCACATTTTTCAAAGGCATTGGCAAAGTCCTGACGGATCAGGGTCCGGACCTGCATAGCCTTGTTGTAGTAGGCATCGTAGTACCCGGAGCTGAGCACGTAGGTCCCCAGCATGATCCGGCGGCGGACTTCCTTGCCGAAACCCTCCGTACGGGTCTTGCGCATCATTTCCGGAGCGCTTTCCGCAGCCAGTTCCCGGAAGCCGTACCGGACACCGTCGAAACGGCCCAGGTTGGCGGAAGCTTCTGCCGGAGCGATGATGTAGTAGGTGATCACGGCATATTCCGTATGGGGCAGGGACACTTCGATTACATGGGCACCCAGTTCTTCGAACTTCTTGGCGGCCAGTTTGATCTGGGCGGCCACTTTGGGATCGGTGCCTTCCCCGAAATATTCCTTGGGCAGACCGATGGTCAGGTCTTTCACATCCTGGCGCAGGGCCTTGGTGTAATCAGGCACCGGAGCGTCATAGGAGGTGGAATCATGGGCATCCAGGCCGCTGATGGTGTTCAGCACCAGGGCGGCGTCGGTCACGTCACGGGCAATGGGCCCCACCTGATCCAGGGAGGAGGCGAACGCCACGCAGCCGTACCGGGAGACCCGGCCGTAGGTGGGTTTCAGCCCCACACAGCCGTTGAAGAAAGCCGGCTGCCGGATGGAACCTCCGGTATCGGAGCCCAGGGACCAGATGGCTTCCCCGGCTGCAATGCTGGCTGCGCTGCCGCCGGAAGAACCGCCCGGTACACGGGACAGATCCCAGGGGTTGTGGGTGATCTGGAAATGAGAGGTTTCCGTGGTGGACCCCATGGCGAATTCATCCATGTTGGTCTTGCCCAGGAAGATGGTCTCATCTTTCCGCAGGTTTTCAATGACATGGGCATCGTACACCGGCACGAAGTTTTCCAGGATCTTGGAAGCGCAGGTCATCCGTACGCCCTTCACGCTGATATTGTCCTTGATGGCGCCGGGGATCCCGGCCAGGGGTTTGATGGTTTCGCCGTCGGCGATCATCTTATCCACTTTGGCTGCCTGGGCCAGGGCATTTTCCTTGTCCAGGGTAATATAGGCCTTGACCTGATCTTCCACTTCGTCGATCCGGTCATAGACCGCTTTGGTCAGTTCCACGGAGCTGATTTCTTTTTTGACCAGCTTGTCATGGAGCTCATGTGCAGTTTCACTGTATAAAGCCACTGTTCTGCCTCCTCTTATTCGATCACCCGGGGAACTTTGAAGCCGCCTTCATATTCCTCCGGAGCATTCTTCATGGCGTCCTCATGGGACAGGCTCTCAACAGGAACATCTTCCCGCAGCACATTGCTGATGGGAAGCACATAGGGAGAAGGTTCGATTCCCTTGGTATCCACTTTCTTTAAGATTTCAGCATAATTCAAAATCTGGTTGAACTGCTCAACGAACTTTTCCATTTCATCGTCCGGAACATTTAACCGGCACAGATTTGCGATATGCTTTACATCATTGACTGTAACGCTCATTTTTTCACCGCCTATCGAAAATCTATTCCAGGCAGGGCGTCAGGACCTGCCGGAACCAGTTTTACCAATTGATTATATCACAGGTCCACCGTTTAGAAAACCATTTTGCCCGGCTTTCCCTGTCTCCATGCCCCTTCCGGCCTCTTGACAAAAATTCCGGGAACAGGTAATGTATTCCTATAATATTACTATGTATTAAAGGCACTGCGGTGTCCTGCAAGGAGGAAAAAAATCATGAAATTCACTACGGCCTGTATCCACGGAGGCGGCCCCAACGATGCCACAGGGGCTGTTTCTCCGGCTCTGTATCTCACATCCACCTTTGCCCATCCTGGACTGGGACAGTCCACCGGCTGGGCCTATACCCGGGAATCCAACCCCACCCACGCCAGACTGGAAAAAGTCCTGTCCACCCTGGAAGGGGGCACCGATGCCCTGTGCTTTTCCTCCGGCATGGCAGCCATCGATGCGGTGATGCGGCTTTTTGCCCCGGGGGATCACCTTATCACCGGCTTCGACCTGTACGGCGGGTCCTTCCGGCTGTTCCGGACCACCTATGAACCCCTGGGGCTTACCTTCACCCCCGTCCACACCAGCGACCTGAAGGCGGTGGAAAAAGCCATCACCCCGGCCACCCGGGCCATCTACCTGGAAACCCCCACCAATCCCACCATGGAGATCACCGATCTGGAAGCCCTCAGCGACCTGGCCCACCGGCACCAGCTGCTGGTAATCGTGGACAACACCTTCCTGTCCCCTTGCTTCCAGCGGCCCCTGACCCTGGGTGCGGACATCGTGGTCCACAGCGGCACCAAGTACCTGGCCGGCCACAACGATCTGCTGGCCGGTTTCGCCATCAGCCGGGAAGAGGAAGTGGCAGCCCGTCTCCGGACCATCTACAAGACCACCGGAACCGTGCTCAGCGTCTTTGACGCCTGGCTCATGCTCCGGAGCCTGAAGACCCTGCCGGTGCGGATGAAGCAGCACCAGGAAAACGCCCTGTACCTGGCCCGGTGGCTGGAACAGCAGCCCCTGGTGGAAAAGGTGCTGTATCCCGGGCTGCCGGACCATCCGGGCTATGCCATCCAGAAAAAACAGGCCAACGGGTTCGGCGGGATGATTTCCTTCTATGTGAAATCCCCGGAAGCCGCCAAGACCATCCTGGAAAAGATCCGGCTGATCCAGTTCGCCGAAAGCCTGGGAGGCACCGAAAGCCTGCTCACCTATCCCATTACCCAGACCCATGCGGACCTGACCCCGGAAGAAGCGGAAGAAAAGAGCATCACCCACACCCTGCTCCGGTTCTCCGTAGGACTGGAAGACAAGGAAGACCTGCGGGACGACCTGGCCCAGGCGTTCCGCCAGTGCAAATAAAAAATGAGCTGCCGCAGCTGCGGCAGCTCATTTTTTATTTCCCCAGCAATCGAACAGCTTCGTCCCCTACTTCTTTCGTGGTGGCCGTTCCGCCCATATCCGGGGTCAGGACCTTCTTTTCCACCATCATCTCTTCGATGATATCAATCAGTTTCTTTCCCCAGTCCTTGTGCCCGAAGAAATCCAGCATCTGGCTGGCGGACCAGATGGAAGCCAGGGGATTGGCCTTGCCCTGACCGGCAATGTCCGGTGCACTGCCGTGGATGGGTTCGAACATGGAGGGATACTTCCGTTCCGGGTTCAGGTTGGCCCCGGCTGCCAGGCCCATGCCGCCGGAAATGGCCGCCCCCAGGTCCGTCAGGATATCCCCGAACAGGTTGGAGCACACGATGATTCCGTACCGCTTGGGATCCTTCACCATGAACATGCTGGCCGCATCCACCAGGTAGGAATGGGTTTCCACATCGGGATATTCCTTCCCCACTTCGGCAAAGATCTGATCCCAGAACACCATGGAATAGTTCAGGGCATTCCCCTTGGAGATGCTGGTGAGGGATTTGTGTTCCTTCCGGGCCAGATCATAGGCATAGCGGATGATCCGTTCCGTGCCGAACCGGGAGAACACACTGTCCTGGATCACCACTTCCCGGGGGGTATCCTTGTACAGCCAGGCACCGGCGCCGGCATATTCCCCTTCGCTGTTTTCCCGGACGAAGACCATGTCGATGTCTTCCCGGTTCACTCCGGCCAGGGGGCAGGGAGCCCCTTTCAGCAGCTTCACCGGCCGCAGGTTCACATATTCATCGAAGCTCTTGCGGATCCTGATCAAAAGGCCCCGGAGAGAGATGTGGTCCGGCACCCCGGGATACCCCACAGCCCCCAGGTAGATGGCATCGAAACGGGACAATTGTTCGATACCGTCCTCCGGCATCATTTCCCCGTGTTCCAGGTAATACTGGCAGCCCCAGGGAAAATAGGTGAAATCAAAAGCAAAGGACCCGTCCAGTTCCGCCGTCCGGTTCAATACCTTGATGCCTTCCGCCAGCACTTCTGGCCCGATGCCGTCTCCTCCGATTACCGCAATTTTGTAGATCTTCTTTTCCATTGCCGTTCCTTCTTTCTTCCAGGTTCCAAAATCCCATGGACGGTCTTGCTCTTTCATGGTATTACTATACTATGGAAACGGTATTTTGTGAACTTTCTGTCATTCAGTCAGACTAACGGAAAGTTTGGCAAATCCAAAAGAATGAGGAGTGTCATCCCATGTCCATTACCCCGGAGCAGATCCGGTACTTCATCACCGCCTGCCATTACATGAATTTCACCAAAGCCGCCGAAGAACTGCACCTGACCCAGCCCGGGCTCAGCAAAGCCATCCGGGAACTGGAAAGCCAGTGCGGGGCCGCCCTGTGGGAGCGGCATCACAACTCCCTGGCCCTGACCCCTGCCGGCCGGGTCTTCCTGGAACAGGCCCGGAAGTTCCAGGACCAGTATGAACAACTGGAAGCCACCGCCCGGTCCCTGGGATCCGGGGAAGCCCTGCTGCGAATCGGCCTGGTGCCCATGTGCGGCAACACTATTTTTCCCGGTCTCCACCGTGCTCTCCAGGAAGCCTGGCCCCAGCTGCGGATCATCACCACCGAAGCCACCGGCCCCATCCTGTATTCCCTGCTGGACCAGCAGGAAATCGACCTGGCCCTGTGCGTCACCAACCATCTGCCGGAGGCTCCCTACCACTGCCGGGTTTTGAAGGACAGCCGTCTCATGCTGTTCGTCCACAAGGACCATCCCCTGGCCACCCGGTCTTCCGTGGACCTGAAAGACCTGGAGGACGAACCCCTGGTGCTGTTTACCGACCAGTTCGGCCAGACCCGGTACCTGCGCCGGCTGTTCGCCGCCTGCCAGGTCCACCCCCATGTTCTCCACCAGACCTCCCAGGTGTTCACCATCCTGGAATACATCCGTCACCAGGCGGCATTGGGCTTTTTGTCCGAAGAATTCGCCCAGGACGAAAAGAACCTGGTGGCCATCCCCGTGAACCAGATCGCCACTGGCCACGTGAATTTCGTCTGGAACCGGGATCCGAACCAGTTCCCGGCCCTGAAGCGGTTTTTGGCATTTGTGGAAGAGCGGTATGGAAAAAAGGAGCTGTTGCATGCCTAGTCGGGAGCCGGAAGTCGGAAGCCTGGAAAATTTCCCAATGGAAAGGCCGCCGGAACCTCCGGCGGCCTTTGTCAGCTGTCAACGGTCAGCGTTCAGCGGCCGATTGACGCCAAATGCCGGGCATTTGCCTTTGAATGAATCTGCCCCCTGGGCGGCCGGGACGGGTTCCCCTGCGGGGATCCCCTACGGCGTTGGAGTCTATGGGTCTCCTGCAACCGCAGGAACAGAATTGACGGAGAAAACCGTTTTGGGGACGTTTTCCCCAATGTCCGACAAAGACGCTGTAGGGGCGAGCCGCAGGCCCGCCCTTCCCGGCCACCAGTTTTTCTTTCCGCCCTTTTCAAGGGCGGGGGACCATTGCGCCTGCGCAATGGTGGTGGGTTAGCAGCCCTCTGGGCTGCGTTTCCATTCAGAAGCATTTGCACGGAGCAAATGGTATCCTTCGGATTTTCTGTCAAACCATCGTGGGAAATCCATAGGAGTAGCCAGTTCATGGATGGCCCGGTTTCCCACTGCACTCTTATCAATTTTATAAGTTACTACAGCTTTGCCTAAGGTTATAGATGCTTTTTTCAATAATTCTTCAGTAGATGTGCTCTCATTATAATTTTGCACCAAGTTACCTGCAGCATCTAAAACGGCAACTGTTCTTAGTGACAATATTTTGTTGGAAGCAATGATATTTCCAGCCTCTCCATCCGCTTTCTCTGCTCCTGTCTGGCCTGCTGCAGCTGTTCCTGCTGCAAAAATAGATTGGGCGCAACAAAAACAGGGCATGCCATCTCCCACAGCACACCCACTGCCCCTATGATCCCGGTCCATTGTCTCCCCATAATCCACAACCCCCGTTGTTTGTGTATACTTCCTGGCTTCAGTATACCGTAAGGGGCTTTTTATGACAAGATTTCCATTTTTTCACAAAAATATTCATTTGGAAGTATCAGGTGCTGCCTTAGGCGGTGAAAAGCTGTATAGACCCGACTGGACAGTCTCTGTCCAATATCCCATGGGAGGGGAGTTCTGGAGATTCATAAAACCTCAAAAGTATATAGACAAATTTCTCTCCATCTGTATAAGCGGATCATTTCTAGAGAAATGTCGCAATGAAGTTTTTCTGTTTTTTGTATACAATTTTAAGCGAGTTTTTACCCGATGAACGTTCAGGACAGTCTCCCCAAAATGTTCCCTATGCCGTCTACCTCGAAGCAGCAAAAAGCAGAAGCAAAGAAGGTTGCAGAAGATTTCTCCATCCCCGGTTATACAACCAGAAAAAAGACTGTGAAAGATCCTGCCAAATCATGGCAGGATCTTCACAGTCTTTTGAGTTCCCTTCAGCAGCAGCTGTACCGCTTTCTTCCTCAGCCCGCAGGGCGGACCGGGGCGTTCTCTTATTTCATCACCAGCTGGCTCAGGTCGGCCACCTGGTTCACTTGTTTCTTGACCTGGTTCAGCAGGGCCAGACGGTTGTTCTTCACTTTTTCGTCCTTGTCCATGACCATCACCGCATCGAAGAAGGCGTTGACGGGAGCGGCCAGCTCATCGTTGGCCGCCAGCAGGTCGGCGTACTTCCGGTCGGCAGCCAGAGGAGCAGAGGCAGCGGCCACTTTTTCCACGGCTTCATACAGAGCCTTTTCTGCCGCATCCTGGAACAGGGCGGCATCCACAGGGGCTTCCACCACATTGTTCTTGCTGATGTTTTCCACCCGGGTGAAGGCCTGGATACTGTCAGCGGCTTTTTCCGTTTCCAGATAAGCACTGAGGGCGTCGGCCCGGACGAAGATATCCGCCAGGTCGTCCAGCCCCGGAGCAGCCAGTACCGCATCCACCACGTCATACCGGACGCCCTTGTCCAGCAGCATATTCTTGGCCCGCTGGGCGAAGAAATCAGCCACTTCATCCAGCAGCCTGGCTTCGTTTTCCACTTCCACCGGCAGGTTCTTGAGGGTTTCCGCCAGCACGGCCCGCAGCGGGAAGTGCACATCCCCATCGGCCACGATGTTCAGGATACCCAGAGCCTGACGGCGCAGGGCGTAGGGATCCTGGGACCCGGTGGGAGCCATGCCCCGGCTGAAGGTGGCCACAATGTTGTCCAGTTTGTCCGCCACGGCCAGGATCCGTCCTTCGTTGCTCTGGGGCAGTTCATCGCCGGCAAACCGGGGCATGTACTGTTCCCCGATGGCCTGGGCCACTTTCTCCCCTTCGTTGTCCAGGAGGGCATATTCCTTGCCCATGGTGCCCTGGAGTTCGGTGAATTCCGTCACCATGCCGGTGACCAGATCCGCCTTGGACAGGAGGGCAGCCCGTTCCACAGCCTTGGCATCTGCTTCCAGGCCAGTGGCTTTTACCAGCACGTCACACAGCTTCTGGAGCCGTTCCGTCTTGTCGTACATGTTCCCCAGGCCATGCTGGAAGGCTACTTCGTGGAGCCCTTCCCGGTGCTGGGCCAGGGATTTCTTCCGGTCGTTGTCGAAGAAGAACACCGCATCGTCCAGGCGAGCCCGGAGCACCCGTTCATTCCCGTGGGTCACGATGTCCAGATGTTCCTTGCCGCCATTCCGGACGGTGATGAACTTAGGCATCAGTTTCCCATCTTTGTCGAACATGGGGAAGTACCGCTGGTGGTCCCGCATGGGGGTGATGATGGCGCAGTCCGGCAGACGCAGGTACTTGTCATCGATATGGCCGCACAGGGCCGTGGGATATTCCACCAGGAAGGTGACTTCTTCCAGCAGGTCCGGAGAAATGGCGGCTTTGCCCCCTTCGGCCACAGCCAGGTCTTCGATCTGTTTCCGGATGGTTTCCCGGCGTTTGTCCACGTCCACCATGACGAAGTTGTCTTCCATGGTCTTTTCGTAGGCAGCGGCGTCAGGGATGGTGATCAGATGGTTGCTCAGGAACCGGTGGCCCCGGGCTTCTCTGCCGCTCTTCACATCATTGGCTTCCACCGGGATCATCTGGTCGTCCAGGAGCGCCACCATCCAGCGGAAAGGACGGACGAACCCGAAATCATAGTCAGCCCACCGCATGGTCTTGGGGAAGTTCAGGGAATGGAGAATGTCATCCAGGATGGCCGGCAGCAGGTCGATGGTCTTTTTTCCTTCCAGGTGTTTGACGGCGTATACATAGCCGTCCTTCTGGACCAGGTCCTTCACATCCACACCCTGGCCACGGGCAAAGCCCTGGGCAGCCCGGGTGGCATTGCCATCCTTGTCAAAGGCGATTTTCAGAGAAGGTCCCTTGCTTTCCACATTGGAGTCTTCCTGTTTTTCCGCTACCCCTTCCGCCAGGAAAGCCATCCGGCGGGGAGTCCCGTACACTTTCACCGTGCTGAAGGGGATCCGGGCTTCGGCCAGCTTCTTCCCGGCCAGTTCCTGGTATTCCTTCAGGATGCCGGGCATGTATTGGGCCGGCATTTCTTCCGTTCCGATTTCATATAATAAATTTGCCATATCCATTACCCTCTCTTCAGCATGGGGAATCCCAGTTTTTCCCGTTGTTCCACATAGGCCGCCGCACACAGCCGGGCCAGTGCCCGCACCCGGGAGATGTAGTTGGTCCGTTCGCTGACGCTGATGGCGCCCCGTGCATCCAGCAGGTTGAAGGTGTGGGAGCATTTCAGCACGTAATCATAGGCCGGACGGATGTTGCCGGTAAGGATGACCCGTTTGGCTTCCTTTTCGTACTTGTCGAACAGATCGAACAGCAGGTCGATATCGGCGATGTCAAAGCTGTACCGGGACTGTTCCACTTCGTTGGTATGGAACACATCCCCATAGGTCACATTCCCCACCCACTGGAGGTCGTAAACGTTTTCCACGCCCTGGATATACATGGCCAGCCGTTCCAGGCCGTACGTGATTTCCACGGCTACCGGTTTGATGTCGATGGAGCCCACCTGCTGGAAATAGGTGAACTGGGTGATTTCCATCCCGTCCAGCCAGACTTCCCAACCCATGCCCCAGGCGCCCAGGGTGGGGGATTCCCAGTTGTCTTCCACGAACCGGATATCATGTTCTTCCGGATGGATGCCCAGTTCCCGCAGGCTTTCCAGGTACAGTTCCTGGATGTTGCTGGGGGACGGCTGCATGATCACCTGGAACTGGTGATGCTGGTACAGACGGTTGGGGTTGTCCCCGTACCGGCCGTCAGCCGGACGGCGGGAGGGTTCCACATAGCACACGTTCCAGGGTTCCGGCCCCAATACCCGCAGGAAGGTGGACGGGTTCATGGTCCCGGCGCCTTTTTCCACATCGTAGGGCTGGGCCATGATGCAGCCCTGGTTGGCCCAGTACTTCTGCAGGTTCAAAATGATGGTTTGAAAATCCATTTTCTCTCCTCCTATACAAAAACTCCCGTCTCTGTAATATAGACAGGATACTCTACATTACAGGGACGGGAGGTTGTTCCGCGGTTCCACCCTGCTTGCCGCCCGAAAGCGGCCTCTCTTGTGAAGCGAACGCTCAGGGATGCCAACCCCCTCATTGCGTGATTACAGAGGAACTATAACAAATCAGGCGGAACTTGTCAAGTTCCGCCTGTGTTTTTCAGTTGGTGGGCCCACAAGGATTCGAACCTTGGACCAACCGGTTATGAGCCGGGGGCTCTACCGCTGAGCTATAGGCCCAATGCTAAAATTATAAACCAGAAAAGGAAATTCTGTCAATTATTCCAGGAATTCCTTCAGGGGTTTGCTCCGCTTGGGGCTCCGCAGTTTCCGCAGGGCCTTGGCTTCGATCTGCCGGATCCGTTCCCGGGTGACTCCGAAATACTGGCCCACTTCTTCCAGGGTACGGGTACGGCCGTCCATCAGGCCGAACCGCAGTTCCAGCACTCTCCGTTCCCGGGCACTGAGATGTTCCTGGAGCACCTTGCCCAGCTGTTCCTGGAGCAGGGTGTAGGAAGCGGCATCCGCCGGAGACGGGGCTTCCTGGTCTTCGATGAAGTCTCCCAGATGAGAATCTTCTTCTTCCCCGATAGGAGTTTCCAGGGAAACCGGTTCCTGGGCGATTTTCTGGATCTCCCGGACCCGTTCCACAGGCACATCCATTTCCTTGGCGATTTCTTCCGGAGTCGGTTCCCGTCCCAGTTCCTGGAGCAGCTGCCGGGATACACGGACCAGCTTGTTGATGGTTTCCACCATATGCACCGGGATCCGGATGGTCCGGGCCTGGTCGGCAATGGCCCGGGTAATGGCCTGCCGGATCCACCAGGTGGCGTAGGTACTGAATTTGAAGCCCTTGTTGTAGTCGAACTTTTCGACGGCCTTGATCAGCCCCAGGTTCCCTTCCTGGATCAGATCCAGGAACAGCATGCCACGGCCCACATACCGTTTGGCAATGCTGACCACCAGCCGGAGGTTGGCTTCGGACAGGCATTTCTTGGCGTTGTCCCCGCAGAATTCCATCCGATGGAGAAGCCGGTTGAACCGTTTCTTCCCTTCTTCGATCTGCTTCTGGGTCTCCTCATCCACCTTCTGGTGGGCCGCCTTGTCCTCGACGACGGCGAACAGTTCCTGGAGGGTCCCCAGGCTGCTGCCTTCTTCCTCTTCGGATGCTTCCTGGGCATGCTTCTGCCCATGGGCGATCTTGTACTTGTTTTCCTGAAGCAGCCGGTTCAGCCGCTTCTTTTCATCCATGGTAAAATCGCTGACCATTTCCTGATACGCTTCCGCATCCAGTACATGATCCGGACCGGTCAGGGTCTGGGCCTTCCGGTACGCCAGGGAGACGCTCCGTTTGTCCACCCAGATGCCTTCCTGGATCAGCAGTTCATTGGCTTCTTCCAGCAGTTTCCCGATGGACAGCCGCTTGTTCACCGGCGGGAACTCCCCTTCCGGCTTTTCCCCTTTCAGGATGGCTTTGGCCTGGTTGCCCTTGTCGGCCCGTTTGGCCAGTTTGATTTCGTCATCCCCGGCCAGCAGAGGCACCCGGCCGATTTCTTTCAGATACATGCGGACCGGGTCATCCACAATGACCCCTTCCGGAACGGACAGATTGGCCAGTTCCGATTCGTCCACTTTCAGCTCGTCTTCATCGATGGTTTCCGGTTCCTCGTCTTCGGCTCCGTCATCCACCACTTCAATGTTTTTTTCTGCCAGTTTGGAATAGATGGCATCCATCTCATCTACGGAGACAGTGTCTTCGTTCTGCAGCCGGTCCTGGATTTCCTTATAGGTGAGAACGCCGTGATTCTTTTTGGCCAGCGCTTCGAATTCCGCCAGGTATTCCGCCGCGGTTTTGGGTTTGTCTTTTTTGCCTGCCTTGCTTCTGGTTTTCGTTCCTGAACCCGCCTTTCCCGTGGTTTTTGCCGCCTTCTTCTTTCTGGGAGCAGCCTTGGCTTTTCCCACTGCCGTGGGTTGGGCCTCACTCTGTCCTTTCTCTGCTGCGTTGGCAGTCAGCTGCGGCTCCAATTCTTTCTTTTCTTTTTCAGTCATTGGGGCGTTCCCTCCTTTCTTTCAAATGAGAAAAATCTACGGTTTCCGGCCTTATGCCGGTTTTGTCAATTTTCCTATCTCCATTTTTATTCGCCGACATTCCGCCAATTCCTGCAAAAATTTTTCATTTCCCTCTTTTTCATATTTTTCCGCCAGTTGGCTGTGTTTTTCGTACTCCCGGTCCAGGGCGGCAATCTGCAGCCGCCGTAGACAATCCGCCAGGATGGAAGGCAGGGTTCCCTTTTCCACATTGAGGGTCAGGATCCCGGTAAGCTCTCCGGCTCCGGCGTCGTCCAGATGGGGGAACAGGTCCCGGGGATCCTTGTAGGTCCCTTCCTGGACCATCCGGAGAAAGGTGGTGAAAATGGCCTGCCGGGCCGGGCTGGTAAAGGAATCCACATGGGCGATGCCCTCCTGGCCCGGCCGGGGCGGGATCCCTTCCAGGAAGGCCCGGAGCACCAGCCGTTCCGCCTGTTCCGTGGGACTGGTCACCTTCACCTTCTGCTGGGTGAGCCATTCCGGATTGTAGGCCCGGCCACCGGATTCCTGATGGGTCAGCTTCCGGTATTCGCTCTGGATCAGCCCTTCGTCAATGGCCAGCCGCCGGGACAGTTCCCGGATCCGCTCGCCCACTTCCACATCGCTCTGACAGTCCCGGAACAGGGGAAGCACCTTGTCCACCGCTTCCACTTTGCCCCCCAGGGTTTCCAGGTCACATTCCCCCAGCACCGTATCCACCTGATAGTCCATGCCGGGTTTGGCATTGTTCAGCAGTTCCTCGAAAGCTTCCCGGCCTTCCTTCCGGATGAATTCGTCCGGGTCCTTCCCGTCGGTCACGTGCATCACCCGGCATTTGAGGCCGGCCTGGAGCGCCAGGGGAATGGCCCGCATGGCCGCCGCCAGGCCGGCCCGGTCGCTGTCGAAACAGAAAACCACTTCCGGGGTCAGCCGTTTCAGAAGGGCCGCCTGGTGCTCGGTGAAAGCAGTCCCCATGGAGGCCACCGCCCAGTCGATGCCGGCGGCATGGAGGCTGATGGCGTCCATGTGGCCTTCCACGATCAGAGCCTGCTGCCGCTTCCGGATGGGGCCTGAGGCCCGGTCCAGTCCGAAAAGCAGATTCCCCTTGTGGAACCAGGCGGTTTCCGGGGTATTCATGTATTTGGCCGGGGAGGCGTCCTTGTCCAGGATCCGCCCGGTAAAGCCCACCACCCGGCCCCGGGGATCCCGGATGGGAATCATCACCCGGGCCCGGAACTTGTCGTAGACCCCGGTGCCCCGCTGCCGGGGGCTCACCAGCCCCGCCTTCAGCAGCACCTCTTCCGTCACCCCCCGTTTCTCCAGAGCTGTGGAGAGTGTCTGGAAATCCGGTGGGGCCAGTCCCAGCCCGAAGGAATCGATGATATCCCGTCCGATGCCCCGGCCTGCCAGGTACTGGATGCCACGCTCTCCGTACCGGGTGTTCACCAGACAGGAATGGAAGAACCGGGAGGCCAGGTCATTGGCCCCCATCACTTCCCGGCTTTCCTTTTCCCGGGCGATTTCCCGGGCAGATTTGGCCCGTTCCGGCACCGGGATCCCATATTTTTCCGCCAGCTGCTTCAGGGCTTCCGGGAAGGTCAGGTTGTCCCGCTTCATCACGTACGAGAACACATCCCCTCCGGCCCCGCAGCCGAAGCAGTGGAACAGCCCCCGGGCCGGATCCACCTTGAAGGAAGGCGTTTTCTCCCCATGAAAGGGACAGCATCCCCAGTACTGGGTGCCCCGGCGCTTCAGGCTCACCGTTTCAGAAACGATGGTCAGCAGATCAGCAGCCTGCCGCACCTGCTCTTTGAAATTGGTCATTTTCTCTTTCAGTTCATCCATGGGATCCTTCCTTTTTCACTCCTGCGATACTGTTTTTATTCGACAAAAAAGAGGAAATCCCTGCTGGCACAGAAATTTCCTCTTGACAAAATCCGTTTTCAGGATTCGTAGTCGAACCGTTTCCGGAGATATTCCAGGATCAGGCTGGCGGTTTCCTCAATGGCCCGGTTGGACACATTGATGATCATGCAGTGGAGCTGCTGCATAATGGCCCGGGCATATTCCAGTTCTTCCTGGATCCGTCGGATGTCCGCATAGTTGGCTCCGTCCGTAAGCCCCATGGCTTTGAGCCGGGCACAGCGGATTTCATTGAGTTTGTAGGGGTCGATCAACAGGCCGATGATCCGGCTGGAAGGGACCTTGAACAGTTCCTCCGGGGGTGGGATCTCCGGCACCAGCGGCACATTGGCCACTTTCAGCTGCTTGTTGGCCAGATACATGGAAAGGGGCGTCTTGGAAGTCCGGGATACCCCGATGATCACCAGGTCCGCCTTGGCCAGGCCCCAGGGATTCTTCCCGTCGTCGTACTTGATGGCGAATTCCACGGCCGCCACCCGTTTGAAGTATTCATGGTCCAGGGCATGGATCAGACCGGGCTGGTTCTTGGGCAGCAGGCCGGAAGTCTTTTCAATGGCCTTCAGTACAGGGCCCAGGATATCCACCACTTCCACATCCAGCTCGATGGACTTCCGGGCCACCGCTTCCCGCATTTCCGGAGAAACCATGGTATAGCAGACAATGGCGTTCTGCTCCTTGGCTTCCGTAAGAATCTTGTTGATCTGCTCCACGCTTTTCACATAGGGCACCCGGATGATGTCGAATTTTTCCTGGACAAACTGGCTGGTGGTGGCTTTCACCACCGATTCTGAAGTTTCTCCGATGGAATCTGAAATGGCATAGATAATCGGTGCTTTAGCTATGATAATTCCCTCCTTTTCCTTCCGCCAGTTCCACCAGGAGCCGGGTAAAGTTGGTCTTGGTCACCCGTCCCAGCACCTGGAGCCGCCGGGGATCCTGGTCCAGGAGCCGGACCACCGGCAGGCAGTCGATTTCGTGGTCCATGAGCCGGCGGGCCGCCGAAGCCGCCGGTTCCTCCGGACTGGCGGTGACGATTTTGCTCAGGGGCGTCATGACCATGGCCACCGGCAGCTGGTGCAGGTCGGATCCCGGGTTCAGGGCCGCCTTCAGCAGGTCCTTCCGGGAAACCACCCCGTGGAGCAGCCCTTCCGGCCCCTCCACCACAAATACCGTGCCCACGTCTTCCAGGAACATGGTGATGGCGGCGTCATAGGCACTTTTTTCACTGCTCACCACAATGGGTACGGATTTGATGTCTTCCACGGTGATGGAGGACAGTTCCTCCTGGAGCAGCCCCAGGGTGTTTTTCCCGGTGTAGAAGTACCCCACCCGGGGCCGGGCATCCAGGATGCCGCTCATGGTCAGGATGGCCAGGTCGGACCGGAGAGCCGCCCGGCTGAGCCCCAGCTCCCGGGCAATGGTTTCTCCGGCCACCGGCCCCTCCTGCCGTACGATTTCCGCAATTTTTCTCTGTCTTTCGCTGAGAGGAATGGGACTCATCTCCCTTCCGATGATGTATGGTTTCATTATAGAAGAAAAACAGAGCGGACGCAAGAAGGGGACTGCCGCTTGCGCAGCAGCCCCCGGTCAACTGTCAGCAGGCCCTTACCAGGCCAGTTCTTCTTCGTGAAGGTTCCGGCCCCGTCCGGTGAGTTTGTCCAGGATCAGCCGCTGTTCCACCTGGGCTACCATCTTTTTGGTGAACTTCACCGCATCCGGGTTCACGGACATGCTGTCGATGCCACTCTGGACCAGGAAGGCGGCAAATTCCGGATAGACACTGGCCGCCTGGCCGCACAGGGAAACGGTCTTGCCGTCCTTGTGGGCCACCTCGATCAGATGGCGGATGGCCCGTTTCACTGCCAGGTTCCGTTCATCGAACAGATGGGAGATCACATCATTGTCCCGGTCGCAGCCCAGGGTCAGCATGGTCAGGTCGTTGGAACCGATGGAATAGCCGTCCACGAACTGGTTGAACTGGTCTGCCAGGATGATGTTGGCGGGAATTTCCGCCATGAGCCACACCTTGAAATCCGGGCCTCTGTGGAGCCCTTCTTCCGCCATGATTTCCACCACTTTCCGGGCTTCATCCACTGTCCGGCAGAAGGGGATCATCACGTTCAGGTTCTTCAGGCCGTATTCTTCCCGGACTTTCCGGACTGCGGCGATTTCCAGCCGGAAAGCGGCGGTGTACTTGGGATCGTAGTACCGGGAAGCGCCTCTCCAGCCCAGGAGAGCACTGGGTTCATGGGGTTCGAAGGCTTCTCCCCCCTTCAGATCCCGGTATTCACTGGATTTGAAATCGCTGAACCGGAGGGTCACCGGCCGGGGAGCCATGGCAGCACAGACTTTCCGGAAGCCGTCGGCCAGGGCATCCACCACTTTTTCCGGATGGCCGGACTGGATCAGATACAGGGGATGTTCATGGATGTAGGTGGTCCAGATGAATTCTTCCCGCATGAGCCCGATGCCGTCGCAGGGCAGGCTGCTGTATTTTTCCGCCAGGGCCGGATCCCCCAGGTTCATGTAGATTTTGGTGCCGGTCACCGGGAAGGTTTCCTGGGCCACGATCTGGGTCTGGGGCGCAGCCGCAGCCGCAGCCTTCTTCACCTGGAGATTGCCGGCGAACACCACCCCGTTGGAAGCGTCCACAGTGATCTCATCCCCGGTATGGAGCAGGCTGGTAGCTGCCGTGCCCCGGCTCTTGGTCCCCACGATGCAGGGGATGCCCAGTTCCCGGGAGACGATGGAAGCGTGGCAGGTCATGCCGCCGCTGTCGGTGACGATGGCCTGGGCCTTCTTCATGGCCGGCACCCAGTCGGGAGCGGTCATTTCCGTGACCAGGATCTCCCCATCCTTGAATTCGTCGATATCGGAAGGATCCTTGATCACATGGACCTTGCCGTAGCCCATCCCCGGGCTGGCCGGCAGTCCTTTCACCAGGACCTTTGCGCTTTTGGTATCCTGTTCTTCCATCTTTTCCGCCGCCTTCTTTTCCTTGTTTCTCCGGGACCATACAGTTTCCGGCCGGGCCTGGAGGATCCAGATCTTCCCATCCCGTTCATCGATGCCCCATTCCATATCCATATAGCAGCCGTAGTGGGCTTCGATTTTTTTGGCATAGCCGGCCAGTTCCAGGATCTGCTGGTTGGTCAGGGTCTGGCGTTTCCGGTCCATTTCCGGCACCGGCACTTCTTCCGTGTCCCCGCCCTTCTTCCGGACCAGCATCACATCCTGTTCGTTGACCGTGGCGGACAGGATCTTCATGTCGTCCTTGGAGACAATGTAGGTATCCGGGGTAACGATGCCTCCCACCACGTATTCGCCCAGGCCCCAGGCTCCTTCGATCATGATGTTTTTGTCGTCCCCGTTGGCCACGTTCACCGTGAACATGACCCCGGCAGCCTTGGAGAACACCATCATCTGGATTACGGCGGAAAGGGCCAGGGACAGATGGTCATACCCCTGTTTTTCCCGGTAATACACCGCCCGGTCCGTGAAGCAGGAAGCGTAGCATTCCTTCACCTTGGCAATGACGCTGTCGGCGCCCTGGACATTCAGGTAAGTGTCCTGCTGACCGGCGAAGCTGGCATCGGGCAGGTCTTCCGCGGTGGCGCTGGAGCGGACGGCCACATAGGGCTGAGCTTCGCCCACTTTGGCGGCCAGTTCCCCATAGGCCTTCCGGATGGCATCCTGGAGATCCTGGGGCATTTCCTGTTCCATGATAGCGGCCCGCAGCTGACCGCACACAGTGCTCAGCTGTTCATTGTCCTCCACATCCGTCAGGCTGGCCAGCAGGCTCCGCATCTTTTCCTCCAGCCCGGTGGCCTGGATGAAGTAGCGGTAGGCATAGGCCGTGGTGGCAAAGCCGTAGGGAACCGGCACATCGGTCTTGGACGTCATTTCCCCCAGGGAGGAGGATTTGCCTCCCACAATATCCACGTCTTTCCGTTCCAGCTGTTCGAACCACAACAAGTATGCTTTGGATTTATCCATGGTATTCGCTCCTTTACTCTACGCTGTTGGCGGATATTTCTTTAATATAGTGTATACTATATCACTATGATGCGTCATATTCAAGAGAAAATTTGGGGGTGTGAAAAGATTCACACCCCCGGTCCACGGGTCGCGAGTCACGGGTCGCGAGCCTGGACGTTCAACCTGCTTATTCTTTTTTCTATTGGATGATATGAGAAAATCCACTTGAATCTGAAAAACCGAATCTTCAATCTGTACCAACAATCCCGCGACTCACGACCCGCGACCCGTGCCCGAAAAAATTATTTTATTTCTCCCGGCGCTTTCGTGTGGGCAAACGCTTTCCCCACGGCCTGTTCCGCCACAAGGTAGGTGTGGTTCACCGGATCCAGCACCAGGGGCCGGAGCTTGGCCGGGTCGATCTTCCCATCCGTCAGGATGCTTTCGTCGGCACTCACGTTGAGAATTTCCCCCACCAGCCGTTCATTTTCCTCGTCATAGCTCTTTACCCGGCATTCCAGCACCATGGGCAGTTCGGCGATGACCGGAGCATTCACCCGGCTGGATTTTTCCGTATGGAATCCGGCCCGGGCCACTTTGTCGGGAACCTGGTTCCCGGAAACCAGTCCCAGGTAATCACAGGCCGCCAGCTGGTCCACCGTGGCCATGCTCACGGTAAAAGCCCCGGTCTTTTTCAGGTTGGCCACGGTTTTGTGGGTCCGGGCCAGACAGAAGGAAATCTCCGTATCATTGCTGATGCCGCCCCAGGCTGCATTCATCACATCCGGGTTCCCCTGTTCGTCATAGGTCCCGATCATATACACCGGCTGAGGATAGGTCAGCGGTTTTGCTCCAAAATCTTTCCGCATGGGAATCACACTCCTTTGGTCCCATTATACCACAACTGTCACTTTTTCCGGCACAGGAGCCACAGGAAGTAAGGAGCTCCGAACAGGGCGGTGACGATGCCCACCCGAATCTCTCCGCCAGGGAGCAGCAACCGTCCCAGGGTATCGCAGAACACCAGGAAAATTCCTCCCCCCAGGGCGCTGAGGGGCAGCAGGGAGCGGTGGTCCGGCCCGGTAAGGAGACGCAGGCAATGGGGCACCAGAAGCCCCACAAAGCCGATGTTCCCCCCGGCACAGACCGCAAGCCCCATGAGCAGGGAGAGCCAGCCCAGAAACAGCTTCCGCCAGAAAGGGGCATCCATCCCCAGGGACAGGGCCTGCTCCTCCCCCAGGCTCAGCACGTTCAGCTGCCGGCCCCAGAGGCAGAGGATCCCCAGCACCCCAAAAAGCGGCGGCAGCAGCCATCTGACCTGCTGCCAGGTGCCCACCCCCAGGTTCCCCAGGGTCCAGAAAAAATACTGGCGCATGACGGCGTCGGGAGCAAAGCTCAGCAGGCCGGAAGTCAGAGCCCCGCAGAACAGGCTCACCGCCACCCCGGAGAGAAGCAGCTTCACCCGGTCATGGCCCCGGCTGCCCAGGATGCCCACCAGCAGGGAGGCCAGGGCCGCTCCGGCAAAAGCCCCCAGGGGCAGGAACCAGTAGACTTTCTGGGGCAGCCCGGTGAGCAGCAGCAGGACCGCCCCCAGGGAAGCGCCTCCGGTGACCCCCAGGATACCCGGGTCCGCCAGAGGATTCCCGAAGATGCCCTGGAGCGCCGTCCCGGAGGCCCCCAGGGCCGCGCCCGTTCCCAGCCCCAGCAAAAGCCGGGGCAGCCGGAGATTCCACAGCACATTCACTTCCAGAGAGGTCCAGCCTCCCTGGAACAGCCCCAGGGGAGACACGGGCACCTGGCCGCTGAACAGGGCCAGGAGGCAGACCGGCACCAGCAGCAGGGCCAGCCGGATGCCCCATTTTTTTGCTTTCATAACGGTTTTCCTTCTTTCCGGCAAACAAAAAAGACGTTCCCAACGGGAGCGTCCTGTGTTTTATATAATGCAGTTCCATCCTCACGAGTGCATGGCCCATAGGGGATTCCCACGTATTGACCTGGTAGCGCCAACGAGAATCGAACTCGTGATTTCGCCTTGAGAGGGCGACGTCTTAGCCGCTTGACCATGGCGCCAAGATAAAAAAATGGCTCCGGGACTAGGGCTCGAACCCAGACTAGAAGATCCAGAATCTCCTGTGCTACCATTACACCATCCCGGAAGAAAGCTTACTCGATTATTATAGCATACCCGAAAGAAATTGCAAGGATTTTTTTCAATTTCCAAAAAGAAAACCACCGCTTCCGCAGTGGTCGGTTTCTGAATAAAAAAATGGCTCCGGGACTAGGGCTCGAACCCAGACTAGAAGATCCAGAATCTCCTGTGCTACCATTACACCATCCCGGAGTAATTCTCTTTGCTCTCTCAAAGAGTACTTTCTTAGTATACGACGGAGAGCAAAAAAATGCAAGGGATTTTTTGCTGTTTTTCAATTTTTTATCTGAAAAACTTTTCAATCCAAAATCTTCTCCGGCCGGAAATCCAGGTAATCTCCGGATACCAGTCGGTACCGGATGCCGTTGTGGAGACCCAGGATACTGTCCTGGAACTGGCCTTCTCCGTGGCAGTGGGCGTAAATCACCTGCTCCGCCCCGTACTCTTCGGCCATCCGGGTAAAGACGCTGTCCTCTTCCAGGATGTTGGTGGGCGGATAGTGGAGGAATACCAGGAACTTCCGGTATCCGGCTTCCCGAGCTTTCCGGAAGGAATCCTCCAGACGGATGGCTTCCCGGCGGACCAGTTTTTGGGCGTGTTTCTCCGCCTCCTGGTCCCAGCTGAGCACCTCCCCCGTATACCGGTTGATCAGGAAGGGGCCTTCAAAGGTGAATCCCTTGGTCCCCACCAGGGCGTAATCCCGATAGACGGCAAAGTTGTTCTGGAGGAAGAACAGTTTCCCCCGGTATGCCACATTCAGGGCTTCGGTTTTCTGGGCTTCCCAGAACATGTCATGATTCCCCCGGAGAAGGATCTTCCGGCCCGGCAGCCGGGCGATGAAATCCAGATCCTCCCGGCACTGGGACATCTTCCGCCCCCAGGAATGGTCCCCCAGGAGCACCAGGGTATCCTCCGGTTTCACCAGTTCCTGGCAGTTCTTCCAGATTTTTTCTTCGTGGCGGACCCAGACGGGCCCCATGGCGTCCATGGACTTCTCCGGCCGCTGAAAAGCCAGATGAATGTCCCCCAGGGCAAACAGTGCCATCCATCCCACCTCCTTTTCCCCTATTGTACCCTATTTTTCAGGCCTGTTCCAGAAGGCCGGGATGTTTTCCTGATACCCGGCTTTTTTCTTCTTCCGGATAGCCTCTGCCGTGGCCAACAGTTCCGGTTCCCGGATCCGTTCCAGGATCTTCAGCCGGCGTTCTGAAATGGCCACCCGGGGATGACTGCTCCGATAATCTTCCAAATCCATATGCCAGAAAGAAAATGGTCCATCATACAGCTGCTTCAGGTTTTGGGCGATTTGCAGCCCTTCCGGGTCCAGGTCCCCGCCATAGCGAACATGGATCTTTTCCCGTTCCAACAGCTTCAGCAGGAAAATCGCCGCCAGCCGAGGCTGCCCATTGAAGCACAGTACCGTCCGCCGGCCTTTGCAAAGCCGGGCAAAAAGGGAGGGATTCTCTACAATAAAAGCCTCTTCCCCGAAGCAGCGGACTCTTTTCCACCGGACCAGTACACCCAGAGGCACCTGGAGGGCTTCCTGGGTTTGGAGAAAACCGGCCATCCCAGGATGGGCTGCTCCATCTTCTCCAAAAGCTTCCAGCCCATAGACCAACACCCCATTGGACATTTCATCCACCAGAAGGCCTCCGGTGAGGAGCCGCTGCTGCCGGACCAGTGAGGCCTGATCCGGCAGGTCCTTTTGGATTCCTTTCCGTTCTTGGCACCAGGCCAGCATACAGTTCAGGAGGCCAGAACCGGCCCGCCCCCGGTCAAAGGCATGGGGATCTCCTGTAAGCCGGGCGGCAAAGACCGGCAGGGGCAGATACTGTTCCTGCCGAATGGGCAGATTTTCCAGGATCCGGCAGGCCAGCCGGACTCCGTCTTCAAAGGTATCCCGTCTGCCCGTTTCCCAGGCCCGGTTCCATTCCCGGAGAAATACCCGGCGGCTGGGTTCCGTTTTCGGATTTTCTTCCAAAATTCCCGTGAGCCAGCTGCAGGCCAGCTCGTCTTCCGTCTCTGTCAGCTGCTTTCGGAAGAATCTTTGCCATGCTTCCTTTTTTTCACCGCGCTGACTGGCACGTGTCTGGGGCAGCGCACCGAACCAGGCTTCCAGGATAGCTTCCGGTTCCACCCCGGTAAAACGGCTTTCCGCCAAGGCCTTGGCAAAAAGCCGGGCGGAAATGGACGTCTTCTTCCGGCCCTGGAAGTTCTTCTGGAGGAAACCTTCCAGGCTTTCCCGTTCTTCCCGGTCCCGGAAATTCACCTGGACCGAACCTTCGAAGCGGCCATAGGAGGCATACTTTCTCCAGAATCCCTGGAGGAGCCGGCCAAACACCGGATTTTCCCGGAAATATGCCAGACAATCTTCCAACTGGTTCATGATGCTTCATTCTCCTTGGCTTCCTTGAGGATATGGCGCACCTGGCCGTCCCACCGGTAGGCCATGACGCTGACGAATTTCACGTTATTGGGCCGTATCAGCTCATAAATGGCCAGGGCATCCAGGGTGTCCACATCTCCCCAGAGCACCTGGGAATTGATGATGAAATTGAACTGGAATTCCGCCATCAGTTTGAACATGTCCCGGATGTTCCGCCGGTCCACCCCGGCAAAAGCTTCATCCAGGGCAATGAGCCGGGGCGCATCCTCCCGGGCGGCCTGGTACCGGGCAACTACGGCAGAAAACAGAGGGACATACATACTCATGGCCTTTTCCCCGCCACTGAAGGTCCCAAAGACACTATTGGTCAGTTCCCGGAGTTTTTCCCCGCCTTTCTGGGTGAACAGCTGGAATTCGAACCATTTCCGATAGTCCAGGGTTTCCCTCATCACCTGATGGAAAGAGACTTCCCCTCCGCTGTCTTTCGCCCGGCGATGGGCCTGTTTCACCTTGGACCGGAAATGGGCATTGAGCTGTCTGGCTTCTTCTGGTTTCATCACCCGGTAATCCTTTTTCAACAGCTCCACCAGGTCCGCCGTGTCCATTTCCTCTTCCGTTTCCGCTGTCCGGGCCCGCCACCGGAGATGGAGCCGGAGCCCGCTGGAAGTATCCATACGGCCCATGAGCCGGTTCATGTTTTCCACCCAGTTCCGGGATTCGTAGATCCGGCTCCGGATCTTCCGGCCCACGGTATTGGACAGGATGTCTTCGAACAGTTCCCGGTCTTTGTCCTGGATCAGGCTTTCCAGCTGACGGATTTTTTCATCCAGCAGCTGTGACAGCCGGGGCAATTGGATCCGCACGCCGCAGTACTGGGCCGAAAAGTCCAGCCGACGGGCGCTGGGCCAGTCCGGATGATTTTCCTCCGCCGGTCTTTCGAAAACAGCCTGGAAATACAAGGAATATTCTCCCAGGAATTCCCGGTTCTGGTAAAACACTTCATTCAGTTTATGCACCAATCCATCGCTGCCCGGTGTCACCCCCTGGCTGCGAAGGACTTTTTCCGTCTCTTCCGGCCCCAGGAGCGTCCCATCGTCCCGGATACATTCCGGCACATACCGGAGCTCCGCTTCCTCCTGCCAGCAGCTGACCAGGTAAGCTTCCCGGGCACCCAGCCCTTCCATCTGTCCCTGGAGCTGGTTTACTTTCTCTTCCAGCTGTCGGCAAGCGGCCTCACAGCCATCAATGCGATGGATCAGCTCCGTCAGATTCCGGGAATACCCGTCCAGCCACTGGGTACAGGCATCATAGGCTGCCTTGATCTGGGCAAAATCCGTATAGGATAGCTGTTCTTCCATAGCTTCCAAGGTCTTCCCGGTCTCTTCCAGTTCCAGCTGGATCCGGGCCTGTTCTCCGGCCAGCTGCTGCCGGTCCCGTTCTCCTTCCTCTCGCCGGCTTTCCTGGTCATGGACCCGGGCCAGCAGCTGGAGCCAATTTTCATGGACGCCTTCCAGCCGGGCCAGCTGCTCTCCATAGCGGTTCAGGGCATCCTGTGCTTTGCGGAAGGCTTCATAGGTGCAGGGCAGATACAGCTTCCGGGCATATTCCGCCGCTTCTCCCCCCATGGTCCGGATGGCCTGGTTCAGTTCCCGGATCCGGTCGTCCAGGCCCTGCCGTTCTGTTCTCAGCTGTTCCAGCCGCTGCTGGATCTGTTCCAGATTCTTCAGGGCAGCCTGGAGTTCCCGATCCCGGGGAAAAGCCCGGAATTCATCTTCCAGCAACCCCTGCCGGTCTTTCCGGCTGCGGATCTCTTTTTCCAGTTCTGCGAGATTTTCCCGGATGGCTCCCAGGGCGGATCGGATCTGGGCCATTTTCTGCTGCCGGTTCCGTTCCCGGGCCTGGGCTCCGATGAGACCAGCCTGATACTGACCGCTGCCCGTCCCTTCCAGGATACCCATCCGATAGGATCCATCCTCCCGGACGGCCATGGTACTGCCCGTATTCCAAGCAATGGAGCCCAACAGAACCCGGGTCCTTTCCTGAAAAGCATCCTCACGGATTTCTGGCTGGAGCACATCCAGCAGGCTATGCTTCACCGTTTCTCCCTGCCGGAACAGATACCGGTCCGCATGGCCTTCCACCGGTTTCATGATCCGTTCCCGGTCTTTTTCCTCCACCACCAGGGCATCCAGGATGCCCATCCGGAGCAGGGCTTCTTCCAAATGATCCGCCAGTTCTGGCGCCATTCCCGGCCGGAAATCAATGAGCTGGTACAGAGGCCGGCAGGGGATCCCCATACGAGCCAGCCGCACCCGGTTCCGCTGGACGGCTTCCTCCCGTTCCGGTTCCGGTTCTTTCTGCTGTTCCCATTCCCGCAGTTCCTGCTGCAGAGCTTTCTGCTGAATTTCCAGTTCCTGCCGCTGCTTTTCCAGTTCCTGCCGTTCCACTTCCAATCGGCTGAACCGGACGGACCGGACCTGATCCACTTGCTGGAGCATGGCTGCAAAATCCGTATCTCGGCTGTAGTTTTCCATCTGCCGGGCAAATTCCGTACAGACCTCTCGCGTCAGCTGCAGTTCTCGATTCCGGCTGTTCCAGGCAAAGAGCAGTTCCTTCCAGTCAGAGATTTCCTGGGCCAGGGTGTCTTGGGCGCTGCGCTCGGCCCGTTCCTGCTGGTCGGCCTTTTTCTGCACCTGATCCCGTTTCTGCTGTTCCTGATCCAAAGACCCCTGGAAGAACCGGATCTGCTCCAGGAGCTGGATCCCGTCCTGGAGATCTTTCCGGAGTTTCCCCAACTGGACCCGATGAGTCGCGGTATCCAAGGGTTCTTCCCGCCATTTCCGGCAGTCTTCTGCAAAAAAGGCATGCTCCTCAAAGCCCATGGTTTTTGCCGGCTCTTCCATTTCCCGGAGCAGATCTTCCTGATCCGCTTTTTTCTGTTCCGCCTGTTTCCGGAGCCGTTCCGTTTGTTCCTGGAGCTGAGCCGTGAGACGCATCTTATTGGCCACTTGTTTTTCCTTGCCGGCCAGATTCTCTTCCAGGATTTTTTCCCGTTTCCTGGTTGCTTCCACCTGCTGCTTCAAGGCAAATGCATCATTCCGGCGCAGTTCATCCCGTTGTTTTTCCCGGACGGTCTTTTCAGTTTCCAGGGATTCGCGGGCCCGGCCAGCCTCATCCCGGGCCTGCAGCTGTTTTTCCCGTTCCTGCCGGTCCTGTTCCAGCTGTTTCCGGGTATCCTTCTGGGCCTCCCGGCACTGGGTCAGAGCCTGTGTCTTTTCCAAAAACCGCTTGCGATTGTAATCGTCAAACACCGCCAGGATCTTTCGTGCCGCTTCGCCAGCCTTTCTCTGTGTCTCCAGGTTGAGCTGGAGGTTGTCCATATTGTCGATGGCTTCCGTCATGGGACGCAGGTCCTCATCGGACAAAGGCTGGAGGGAGTCGCTGAGGATATCATTGATTACGGTGGGTTTGAAATCTCTGGACAGTTTGGGTGTCCGGAGCTGGATCAGCAGATCGATCATTTCCCGGTACTGTTCCGGGGTCTCGAATCCGAAGATCTGCCGGTTCACATAGGCCATATAATCAGCCTGCCGGGCGAATACCTGTCCGCCTTCTCCGATGCGGTTTTCCAGTTCTTTCCGGGAAAGGGTGATTTTTTCCCCCACCTCCTTGTACAGCTGGAAGTCCACACCGATCCGCCGTCCGTCATGGAGCCCGAAATACCATTTTTCCAATGGGCGGCCCCGGCGGGCCCGGATGCCCATCCCCACCGTGCAGTAAGTAGGACTGTCTTCCCGTTTGAATTCCAGATACAGATACCCCGTCCGCTCTTCCCGGGGGTCATCATCTTCCAGGAGGTAGTTCACCATTTTCCTGTCCCGGGACCCAAAGGGATCCAGCCGTTCCGGGCTCAGGTCCCCATCCAGGAGCAAAGGGACCACACTCTGCATGGTCACGGATTTGCCCGAACCGTTGGATCCCCGCAGGAGGATCCGCCCCTTCACAAAAGGAAATTCCTGCTCATCATAATACCAGAAGTTGATGAGACCCATTTTATGGGCCTGCCATCGACTGCTCATGCCTGCTTCCTCCTTCTTCTCCGCTTCCTTTGCGCCGTCTGAGGTACTTCTTCTTCCGGATCAGCATAACGGCCTGTGATTTTTCCGGCCAGAGGCGAAATCCGGATCTGCCGCCGTTCCGGGAAAGATTGGATCACTGTCCAGCTTTCCAGGATACCCTCCATTTCCCGGATCCATTCTCCTTCGGTCATTTCCCTATAGCTTTTTGTCAGGGATCCCTGCCAGTTTTCTCGGAGTTCCCGAAGCAGTGCTTCCAGTTCCATCGGATCCACCCAGAGCATTTCGTCCGGTCCCGGTTTCCAGCTTCCCTGCTCCACCTTTTTACGCACCAGGCTGCAGAAGATCAGGATGCAGTCACTGGCTGCGTTGTTCCCCGGCAGGGTTTCTCCCAGCCGGCAATCCTCTCTTTCCACCAGGAAAGCACTGCCCTTGTGGATCTGGAGACTGCAGCCCAGTTTTTCCTCTAACTCCGCCTCCATCCGCCGGCCATAATTCCGGAGATAGTCGAAATCTTCCTGGGCCCCGTCTCCCAGATAGACCCCGGGGGAAAACAGCAGCCGGTTGTACACCCGGTGCCGCCGGGCAATTCCCCGATCCTCCTGGATATCCACCCACTGGCTCTGGAAAAAGTCCTCCGGTTTGTCAAAGCCCAGGATATCCCGGCTGAAATTTCGGACAAAATACCGGGAAGCGCCAGTATTTTCATACAGTACATCCCCTTCTGTACCGTTCATGAAATTTTCGTCGCTGCCGTCAGTCACATCCAGCAGCCCCTGTGCCTGGGCATACCGGAGGACCCGGATCAACCTCCTGCGCTGGGTATAGCTGGTCCAGTCCGGAGCCCCTCCCGGCAGATTGGCGGCTACATAATCCGTCAGCTGGGAAAGGATGAACTGTTCGCCCGGTTCTCTGTCTTCCAGAAACATCAGCAGCACACAGAAAAAAGCATATTCTTCCTGGGAGGCAAATTCCCGGATTCCCATGAAGGGCTGGGGTTGGACAGGGACCTTCTCCATTTTCACCAGGAGTGTATTTTCCACTATGGGACAGCCCATTTTTTCCGTTGCAAATTTTCGGATCTCTCCCAGCTGGTCCCTGATCTTATAATACAGTTCCTTGTCTTCCGCTTTCCGGATCCAGCGCCGGTTCAGCAGTGCTTCCATTTCTTCCTGCATTCTTTTCTCCTTCAGTCCTCAAAGACCAGCGTCATGGCCGGCATGGTCAGGTTCCCATCCTCACAGTGAAGTACACAGGGCGGCTGACCCGGACGGAGCTCCAGATGGTAGTTCCGTCCGCCTTCGGTCCGGGCTGTCCGCTCCTTGTTTTCCAAAGCCCGGGAAATCCACTGGAGGAGGATCTCCCGCACCCGGGGTTCCACCACTGGCAGACGGGTAAAATCGATCCGGCCATCTTGTTCCAAGGCAGCCAGTTTCTTTTGTTCCCGTGCCTGTTTTTCCAAGGCTTCCCGGAGTACTATGGCTCGCTGTGCAGAAGTATCCTGGACCGGAGAACGGTGTTCTTTTTCCCGGCCGGTCCGGGACCGGTTCCGCAGTACCACTTCCGTGGCCGGCTCCTCATAGACGGAACTATTCATACTGTCTGTTTCCCGTCTCTCTTCGCTCCGGATATGCCGGGGCTGTTCCAGTCCGAATACGGAAGCCCCCAGACAATGGGCCTCTGCCAGATCCCGGCACTGGAGAAAGGTTTTCGCCAGTTTCCGGTATTCTTCCCGGCGGTTGATGCCCAGGGTGTTCTGTTCACTGATCCGGGCCGCATACCGGGTGATCCGCCGGATAATGTCGTTGGTGGCATCAAAGAGTTTCCCGGCTTCATTGTCACCGCCGCCTTTTCCCACAAACCAGGCCCGGATGCTGGCAAAACGGCCCTGTGCCAGGTCCAGCCTCTGTTCCCGGTTCACTTCTTCCATATCCATCCGGGGAATGGACAAATCGTATTCCACGGCTTTTTCCAGCACCGTCTCCACCTGGTCTTCTCCCAATCCTTCCAGGATTTCTTCAATGGTCCCCACATTCAGCTGGAGGCTCCGGACGAAATTCCGCAGATATTCGACAAGCCGGTCCTTGAACAGCAGGAAAGCCTGGCTCTTCATCATCTCCTCTGCCTTTACGCTGTTCAGGTCCCGGATATAGTCATGGTAATTCTCATTCAGCCGGATAAAATCCTGGTTCAGGTCCTGCCACCAGGTGTAGACCGTTTCCGGATTCTTCCCGGCCATAACCGGGAATTTTCCCACAGACAGCCGGATACGATCCAGCAGAGAGGGTTCCAGAGAGGCCCCTTCGATGTGGAGGTTTTCCAGATGTTCCACGAACCGTTCGATTTCCACGCTGTAGCTGCTCAGCATGTACCGATATTTCCGGTTCTTGAATTCTTCCAGGGTCCGGGCATTCTTCGTATCCTGTTCCACCACCAGGTTTTTCCATTCCACCAGGGCATTCAGGTCCTGCCGGCACTGTTCTTCCTGATACCCGTCAAAATAAGGATCCTCCGTGAGCAGGGCGAAGACATCCTCCTCATAGAGTTTGTATCGGAGCTTCTCATACTGCTCATAGAAGGCCCGCATGATGCACCGGTACCGGTCCGCGTTGTCTGCATTCAGGTAGCGCATCTCCGGGATCTTCCGAAGCAGGGATTCCGTGACAATCATCCAATCTTCCTTTCTACAGAAAAAAGGCTGTTGCAGATGCAGCAGCCTTTTCCTCTTATTTCAGTGCAATCAGTTCGTAGGCTCTGGTCCCCAGCCCGATCTTTTCCCCGTGTTCCAGGGTGGTGGCCCAGTCCACTCTGGGATTGCTGTCCAGGAAATGGTCGTGGTGGCAGTGCCAGTCTTTTTCCGCCAGATGATCCGCCAGCTGGCTGTTGGGCAGGGGCTGGGCCTTCTGGCAGGCATCCGCACAGGCCTGGTCCAGGGCAATGGGATCAAAGGAGGCGAACATCCCGATGTTGGGCAGGATGGGCGCATCGTTTTCCCCATGGCAGTCACAGTTGGGGGAAATATCCATCACCATGTTGATGTGGAAGCAGGGCCGTCCATGGACCACTGCCAGGGCGTATTCCGCCATTTTCCGGTCCAGCAGTTCATTGGCATCCCACTGGACGCTCTGGATGGCGTCGAATCCGCAGGCTCCGATGCAGCGGCCGCAGCCGGCACATTTTTCCTCATCGATGTGGGCTTTGTGGTTTTCTCCGTAACTGATGGCATCACTGCCGCATTCTTTGGCACAGCGGCCGCAGCCCCGGCACAGTTCTTCATCCACTTTGGGCTTGCCGGAAGAATGCTGTTCCATTTTCCCGGCCCGGCTGCCACACCCCATACCGATATTCTTCACCGCTCCCCCGAACCCGGTGGCTTCGTGGCCTTTGAAATGGGCCAGGCTGATGAACACATCCGCATCCATGACGGCACGGCCGATTTTGGCCGTCTTGATGTATTCCCCATTGGGTACCGGCACTTCCACTTCATCGGTGCCCCGGAGCCCGTCCCCGATGATCACCTGGCAGCCGGTGGTAATTGTGTTGTAGCCATTGAGAGCCGCGCAGTCCAGGTGGTCCACGGCGTTTTTCCGGCTCCCGGGATACAGGGTATTGCAGTCCGTCAGGAAGGGTTTGCCCCCCCATTCCTTCACCAGGTCCGCCACGGCCTTTACATACTGAGGCCGGATGGTGGCCAGGTTGCCCAGTTCCCCGAAATGCATCTTGATGGCGGTGAACTTTCCCTGGAAGTCGATGTCTCCCATATGGGCCGCCTTACAGAGCCGCTGGAGTTTGTCCAATGCACTGGTGCCCACCGGGCAGCGAAAATCCGTAAAATACACTTTTGCCTTTTCCATGGTTTACTCCCCCTTGCGCAGTACAGATCGGCCGTTGCCATTCGCCCGCTTAATGATGGTATTTCTCTTTCCTCATGATCTTGAAAGCCCGGTAGATCTGCTCCAGGAGCAGGACCCGGATCATCTGGTGGGTAAAGGTCAGGGGGGAGAAACTCCAGCGGAAATCCGCCCGTTTCCGCAGGGCATCCGTGTACCCGAACGGTCCCCCGATCACAAAGGTCAGATGGCTGATTCCCTCCACCATCCACTGTTCCATTTTTTCCGCCAGCTGGGGGGAAGAGATTTCCTTCCCCTTCAGATCCAGCAGCACCACAAAGCTGTGTTCCGGGATCAGCTTCAGGATCCGGTCCGTTTCCCGGGCCAGCACCTGCGCCTTCACCGCCGGTGAGGGATTGTCCGGCATCTTTTCCTCGTTGATGCAGCGGATTTCCAGCTGGCAGTAGGCCCCCAGCCGTTTGGTGAATTCCTGTTCCGCCTCCCGGAGATAATTTTCCTTCAGTTTGCCCGCACAGGCCAGCGTGATCCTGATCATTGCCGGCTGCTCTGCTGGGGCATTTCCGTCAGGGTCACCGTCTTGTTGACCTCTTCATCCCCCCGGAGGATGGTCACCGGCACCTGCTGGCCCACCTGGCATTTGCCCAGGGCATCCCGGAGGGCAGCTACAGAATCCACCTTAGTACCATTGAACTTAACGATAATATCATTTGGACGAATGCCCCCACGGTATGCAGGACCGTCCTGAAACATTTTGACGACGAACAGCCCTCCTCTCAGGTCCAGATCGAAGCCCAGCCGTTTGGCCAGGGTCTGATCCAACAGGCTGACCCCCAGATACGGACGGACCACCCGTCCTTTTTCCGCCAGTTCCTTCAAAATGGGTTTGGCCTCATTGATGGGAATGGCAAAACCGATACCTTCCACTCCGGAGGCTGCGATTTTGGCGCTGTTGATGCCGATCACCTGGCCATCCGCATTCACCAGGGCTCCCCCGGAATTCCCCGGGTTGATGGCCGCATCGGTCTGGATCAGCCGGAACCGCCGTTCTCCCATATCCAGAGAACGGTTCAGGGCACTGATCACCCCGGCGGTGACGCTGCCCCGGAATTCCATGCCCAGGGGGTTCCCGATGGCAATGGCCGGTTCTCCCACCATCAGAGAATCAGAATCGCCGAATTCTGCCACCGGCAGATCCCCGTCCGCTTCGATTTTCACCACCGCCAGGTCCGTGTTGGGATCGGTGCCCAGCACTTTGCCGGTATAGGTCTTGCCGTCCGGCAGGCTCACCACGATTTCCTGGGCCCCGGCCACCACATGGTTGTTGGTGGCAATGAGTCCGTCCTTGCTGTAAATCACACCGGATCCGCTGCCCTGTTCCACCAGCTGGGTCCGGTTGAAGTAATCCCGGACCAGGGCCTTGTTGGTAATCCCCACAACAGCAGGGCCAACTTTCTTGGCGGCCTGGACAATGGGGGTGTTCCGGGCGGCACTCATGCCGGCTTCCGCCTTTTTGGTCTGCTGTTCCTGGGTCAGGGCCGGTTTGGTTTCCGTCTTTCCGGCAGTCTTGGTGCTGGCCAGGCCGCAGCCGGCAGTCAGAAAGCTGGCGCTGAGGGAAAGAGCCACCAGGGTGCTCAGGGTTTTCTTGGTAATGGTATGTTTCATAATCTCACTCCTTGTCAGCGGACATTGCTGACCATTTCCTGCTGCCGGGCCACAAACAGCTGGATTTTCCGGGTACGGGGGCTGTCTTCCAGCACCGCCCGTACCGTCTTGTAGGCAACATCCGGTGTATTGTTCTTTTCACTGAGATGGGCCAGGATCACTTCCGTCGGAGGTTCCGCCAGGGAAGCCAGGAACTGGCCCGCCGTCCGGTTGGACAGGTGGCCTTCCCGGCCCAGGATCCGGTTCTGGAGGGCCACCGGATAAGGACCGTTCCGGAGCATGGTTTCATCATGGTTGGCCTCCAGGACCATGACGGAAGCCCCTTCCGCCGCCTGTTCCACCGTGCGGGTGATCACCCCGCAGTCCGTCAGATAGGTGCATTTCTCATCCCCGTTGAAAATGGCATACCCTACCGGATCCGCCGCATCGTGGGGAATCCGGAACGGTTCGATCCGCAGGTTCCCCATGGTGCAGCTCCGGGGAATCACCCTCACCTGGGGCCGGGGCAGCTGGCGCCGGACGGGCAGCTGGGCCCAGGTCTTTTCACTGGCGAACACCGGTACCGAATCATAGTGCCGGGCGAACACATCCAGTCCGGCAATGTGGTCCCGGTGTTCATGGGTCAGAAACACACCGCTCAGGTCTTCCGGCTCCAGTCCACAGCGTTTCAGTCCCTGGACGATCCGCCGGCAGGAAATCCCCGCATCGATCAGGATGGCCGTCTGTCCCGCCCGGATCAGGGTGGAATTGCCCTTGCTGCCGCTGGCCAGTACATCTACTTCAAAATTCGTCAGACTCATAGTAACACCGTTCCATACAAAAATGTCGGGGCGATTGTCCTCACCCCGCTATTATACTTGTTATTATAGCAAAAACAGGGAAAGAAGTGTAAAAAAATACCGAACTCTCCGAGTCCGGCATTCTTTCCTGGCTTCAGTTTTTCTGGGTCTGACAGTCCCCGCACAGTCCGTAAAAATAGAACTGATGGCCCTGTACCGTAAAGCCCGTGTCCCTGGCCACCTTGTCTTCAATGGCCTTGGCGTCCAGATGGGGCACATCGCAGACCTTGCCGCATTTCATGCAGCGGATATGGGGATGTTCCATTACATTGGCATCGTAGCGGAAGCTGTCCTCCCCGGTGTTCAGCACCTGGATGATGTGCAGTTTGCTGAAAATCTCCACAGATTTGTACACCGTGGCAAAACTCATGGTGGGGTATTTTTCCTTCACCTTGTTGTAGATCATTTCCGCTGTAGGATGTTCCGTTGTATGGGCCAGCATGTCATAGACCGCCAGTCTCTGAGGCGTCACCTTGCATCCGTTGTCCCGGAGCAGTTTCGCCAGTTCAGCAGCAGTAAGCGTAATCAACACCTCCATTCTTCAAATTCTTTGTCTTACACTTTTGGATAATAATTACTATAATTAATATAGCTTTTCAAGGCCGGTTTGTCAACTGTTTTTTGTGTTTCGGGACACTGACCGGATGGTCACTTTTATCTTTTCAATACTTTTTATTAATTTTCTTTATGCCCCTGGATTGTGGCCTGTTTGGTTGATTGAAAAGTAACATTCATTCCAAGTCAATAGAACTGAGTTTTTCATTTTGGGTATACAGTATAGTCCCCCTGGGTGGAAATCTGATGAATATCCTCCTGTCAGTCTTGGATGGTCACCGGCATCCCCACATAGGCCACCTTTTCCAGTTCCCGGAGATTGGCATTGTCCAGGCGCACACAGCCTTCCGAAGCATCCGTTCCGATGGAAGCCGGATCATGGGTGCCGTGGATCCCGATGCCGTCCCAGTTCCCCTGGCTCAGGTCTTCCGTATCCAGGCTCAGGAACCAGGGTCCATAGGCCCCCTGGATTTCCCCGTTGCCGTCTCCGAAATCATGGGTCCAGCCGGAGGCATCATCGATTTCATCGATCTGAAAGGTTCCCACGGGAGTCATGTTGTCCCCCCGGCGTTCCTTCTGGCCCAGGCCGCCTTTGCCGATGGCGCAGCCCCAGGTCCGGACCATCGTATCCCCGTCCTTCAGATACAGTTTATGGTCACTTTTGTCCACCAGTACGGCATACTTTTTCCCCGGTACCAGAGGCTGTTCCGCTGCCGGCTGGGGGGCAACCCGTTTGGGTTCTTCCTGTTTTTTCTGGAGGCTTTCCACCGGAGTCTCCTTCTTTTCCGGCAGAGCCGGCTGTTCTTTTTTCACCGTTTCCGTCTTTTTCACCGGTACGGTGGGACCGGGAGCTCCCACGCCCTTGTAGCCCAGGGCAAAGCAGCCGGTAAGCAGCACCCCCAGGAACACCAGGGTGCACACCCCCAGCATCAGTTTTTTCCCTTTATGCGTCCGGCACTTATCCGTCCCGTTGTTCTTTCCGTCCATAAAACATCCCTCTTTTCTCATGTAAACTCTATCATACCATCCACTGGATTTTCCCACAATCCCCGGTTTCAAAACTTTTTTGAAATTTTCCCTTGACAAGTGTATCGAAAAAGTTTACTATACAACCAACGCAACAAAGCGAAAGGCTATGACCAAAACAAGTACACTTCAAAAAGTGGCACAGAGAGCGCGAATCACCGGCTGAAAGTTTGCGCCGCAGCTTGAGAAGATGGAATGCCTTTGGGAGCTGAAGACCTGAACTGCAAGTAGGGCCTTCCGGGCAGCCGCCGTTACCGGTATGAGCGGCAGTCGAAGTGTGACTGCAATCAGAGTGGAACCGCGAGTGATCGCCTCTGTCAGGAGGCGGTCTTTTTTTGTATCCAAAAGGGAGGAGAAAGCTATGTTTGCATCCATGCGCAATGATATCCGGGTTATCAAACAACGGGATCCGGCGGTAAAGAACACCCTGGAAATTGTGCTCTGTTACTCGGGGCTCCATGCCATCTGGGCCTACCGGCTTTCCCATTTCTTCTATAAAAAATCCTGGTTCGTTACCGCCCGTTTCATTTCCACCCTGGCCCGGCTGGCCACAGGCATCGAGATCCATCCCGGGGCCCAGATCGGAGAAGGGCTGTTCATCGACCATGGGTCCGGCATCGTCATCGGAGAAACCACCATCATCGGCAACAATGTTTCTCTGTACCAGGGGGTGACCCTGGGCGGCACCGGTAAGGAAAAAGGCAAACGGCATCCCACCATCGGGGACTATGTGGTGGTAGCCTGCGGAGCCAAGGTGCTGGGTTCCTTCACCGTGGGAGAAGGGGCCAAGATCGGGGCCGGCAGCGTGGTGCTGAAAGAAGTGCCTCCCTATGCCACAGTAGTGGGCATTCCCGGCCATGTGGTGGCCCGGAAAGGTATCCGGGTGGCTCCCGCCCATTCCGAACGGGATGTGGACCTGAACCACAACCGGCTGCCTGACCCCATCGAGGACCAGATTGCCGCCCTGGAAAAACAGGTGGCCCTGCTGAAACGGCAGGTCAGTGACCTGCGGGCCCAGCAGGAAGGCCCGGCCCTGAAGCAGGTGGTCAACTTCCGCTGATCTTTCGGCAACTTCCGAAAAAAAGTGCTCCGGCGCTTTTTTTCGAGACGAATATCCTAGCGATTTACTTGGAAAAAGGAGGTCTTTTCCTTGCAGCAAAATTGGTGGAACAAGCCCCTGGGCCCACGATGTTGAAGCCCGGGATAGCAGGCAGTTCATCGTCCATCTGAAAACACAATTCCATTGAAAATAAAGGAGAGATCATTATGTCTAAAGTTTATACAAGCGTACTGGATCTGATTGGCCACACCCCTCTGCTGGAACCGGTGAAATTTGGAGCGGACAAGAACCTCCAGGCCCGGCTGCTGGTGAAACTGGAAAGCTTCAACCCGGCTGGTTCCGCCAAGGACCGGATTGCCAAGGCCATGATCGAAGATGCGGAAAAACGGGGCGTCCTGAAAAAGGGCGGCGTGATCATTGAGCCCACCAGCGGCAACACCGGCATCGGGCTGGCGGCGGTGGCAGCCATGAAAGGCTATCGGGCCATTATGGTGATGCCGGAAACCATGTCCATCGAACGGCGGAACATGATTGCTGCCTATGGGGCTGAAGTGGTGCTGACGGAAGCCAAGAAAGGCATCGCCGGTTCCGTGGAAAAAGCCAGGGAGCTGGCTGCCTCCATCCCCGGCAGCTTCATTCCGGAACAGTTCGACAATCCGGCCAACCCGGCGGCCCACAAAGCCACCACGGGTCCGGAAATCTATGAAGACACCGACGGCGCTGTGGACATTTTCGTGGCCGGGGTGGGCACCGGCGGCACCCTCACCGGTGTAGGCGAATATCTGAAGGAAAAGAAACCTTCCGTAAAAGTGGTAGCTGTGGAACCGGCGGATTCTCCCCTCCTGAGCCAGGGCAAACCCGGTCCCCACAAGATCCAGGGCATCGGCACCAACTTCCTGCCCAAGACCCTGAACACCAAGATCTACGATGAGATCCTCACCGCCTCCACGGACCAGGCTTATGAAACCGCCCGGGACTTCATCCATCATGAAGGATTCCTGATCGGGATTTCCGGCGGGGCAGCCCTGTACGCTGCGGTGGAAGTGGCCAAACGGCCGGAAAACAAAGGCAAGACCCTGGTGGTGCTGCTGCCGGACAACGGAGACCGGTACCTGACCACGCCGGGATTTTTGAAAAAAGATAAGTAAGCAAAAGCGGGTGTGAAAATACACCCGCTTTTTTAGTCACTAGTCTCTAGTCACTAGCCAATGGAAAGGACCCGCTTTGACAAGCGAGTCCTGATTTTTATGGGTTTTGCTTCAAATATTCGGTCCATGTCCCTGTAATGGTTCCCTGCTGCAGCTCTTTCACATAGGTGTAGAACTGCTTCAGCCGGTAGATCTTGTTCTCGTCGATGGTCTGGCGCCAGGCTTCCTTGTGAGTCATGTGGAGCACGTCCTGGCCCCCCAGGGCATGCTGCCGGGCACAGATGGTTTCCAGGCTGTCCTTCTGCCCGTTCAGCCAGATGTCCCGCATAATCATATACGCTGTGGTCCGACCCTTGCCCGCCTGGCAGTGGAAATGCAGCCAGGCATCTTTTGGCAGCGTCTTCTGCCAGGCCAGGAACGCATCAACCTCTTCCGGTTCCGGCCAGATATGATCCGTACTGGCGAACCGGGCATAGCCCAGGCCGAAGGACGCTGCGGCCTGCCGTTCCGTCAGGGCCGCTGCCACATTTTCCTTTCCCTTGAAATGGGGCTGCTTGTTCTTGTTCAGCTTATAATAGGAAGTCTCCTTCCCCAGGGTCTTTGCCAAGCGGTTAGCTTCATCCTTCCGGATAGCGGCATCGGCTTTCCCCACATTGGCCCAGTTGTTGTCCCCATACCAGCTGACAGCCTGGCCATTCACGAACCCGTGGGATTCCTGCCGCAGGTCTACCAGGATGATCTGTTGGGGTTTTACCCCCTGCTGCGCCAGTTCCTGGACCAGGGAGGACAGCCCCAGGATGGAAGGCTGGGCGCTGCCGCTCATGCAGTTTTCCACGTCTGCCCGGTAATTCCGGGGCAGTTGCAGTTTGTTCTTCGTATCCAGCCGCCATACGTACCCTTTGGAAGGTTTCACGATAGCTGCAATGGAAGGGGCATCGGCCCAGGCCAGCCCCAGGGAGAGCTGGCTCATCAGCAGGATCCCCGTTGTGATTTTCCAAAACTTCATCTCATTACCTCTTTTTCTCTGCACTCTTCACTTTGCTGGCTCCCCTGACGGGTAGCCCCTACGGAGGGGGAGTGTTTACTTCGTAATCCACCCGAACTTCCGGCAGGCCTTGAGGATGCCTCCCTTGTCATTGTCATCGGTGATGTAGTCCGCCCGTTCCTTGATCACCGGCCGGGCGTTGCCCATGGCCACCCCGAAGAAGGGTTTCCGGAACATGGTGATGTCGTTGAGCCCGTCCCCGAACACCACGGCATCTTTGGGATCCGCCCCCATCATGTCCATGAGTTTTTCGATGCCGGCCCCCTTGTCCACCGGTTCCACCAGCCATGTGTTGTCAATGAAGGGCAGATGGGGCAGCTGCCGCCGGTCCGCCGGTTCGGTGCCCGGCTGTTCCCGGACGTACATGATCTTGTACACATGGTCCAGACTGCCGATGTCCACCGGCTGGACTTTGGTGTTCATGTAGTTGCCCGGATCTTCCCGGGGAAAATCGGCATAAGGGGTGTACCGGTCCAGGGTGTTGTCCAGCACCACGGACCAGGGCTGATTCCGTTCCGTCAGGTCCCGGAGCAGGGCCTTGGCCGGTGCCAGGGGCAGCCCTTCCATCTCCAGGATCTTCCCATCCACCGTAAGGCTGTTGCCTCCGTCGGCCACCATGGAATGGATGCCGTGTTTTTCCGCAAAGGCCGCTGCATCGCACTGGAGCCGTCCGGTAGCCAGGGCCACAAAATGCCCCTGCCGCTGGAGCTCATCCACACAGTACTGGGTATCTTCCGGCACCTGGCCGGTGATCCCCAGCCCCAGAGTCTGGTCGATATCAAAGAAGAAATATTTTCTCTCCATGGGATTTCCTGCACTTTCTTTTCAAAGTAAAATCGTTTCAACGCTTCCCCATTATACCACAGAGCGTTTCTCCCTGCCGATTGTAATTTTTCCGGGAGAAGGATACAATAGGCTCAGACTTTTTATTTTCATGATTCAGAAAGGATGGATCGACCCATGCTTACGAAACTCCAAAAATTCCTGGTAGAGGGCTTCCGCAAAAAGGATGGGGCCAACGGCCCCCGCTCCCCTTTCCATCAGTTCCTGGCCCTGATGGTCCTGGCAGTGCTGTGCCTGGGACTGTTTTTCTGGCACCAGCATTCCACGAAACAGGCCGCCGAAAAAGCCGCCCAGGAACGACAGCAGCGGATGGAGCAGGAAGCCCTCCGCCGGGCCCAGCAGAACCGTCCCCAGAAGGAAATGCCGTCCCAAAAGGCCCATCAGCCCCAGGGACAGCAACTGGACCGGAACAGACAACAGGGCCAGATGATGCAGCAGCAGAACCCCCAGAACCAGCCCATGCCCCAGGCACCCATGCCCACCGGCCCCAAGGTACAGGCCCAGACCCCGCCCATGATCCAGCCAAAAGTCCGTTAAAAGTCCTGTTGCAACTTTTTACACACTATAATACAATAGAAGTCACAGATTTGTTACATTTTGAAATGAGGTGTTTTTTTGTCTGAGAAAGCTGTTTCCACGGAATCCTTCAGCTCCCGTCTGGGTTTCATCCTGGTCAGCGCCGGCTGCGCCATCGGCATCGGGAATGTGTGGAAGTTCCCCTACCTGTGCGGCCAGTTCGGCGGGGCCGCCTTCATCCTGATCTACCTGGTGTTCCTGCTCATCATGGGCATCCCGGTGATGGTCTGTGAATTCGCCATCGGCCGGGGCAGCCGCTGCAGCGCCGCCAAAAGCTTCGAGGCCCTGGAGCCTCCCGGCACCTGCTGGCACCGGTTCAAGGCCATCAGCATCGCAGGCTGTTACATGCTGATGATGTACTACACCACCGTCACCGGCTGGATGCTGTATTACTGCTGGCTCCATATCAAGGGAACTTTTGTGGGGGCCACTCCCCAGTTCATCACCGCCACCTTCGGAGCCATGCTCCAAGATCCGGCCAACCTGCTGTTTTGGATGGTGCTCACCTGCGTGCTGGGCTTCGGGGTCTGCTACCTGGGGATCCAGAACGGGGTGGAACGGATCACCAAATGGATGATGAGCGCTCTCCTGCTGCTGATGATCGTCCTGGCTGCCCATTCTCTGTTCCTGGAAGGTGCGGAAAAAGGCATCGAATTCTACCTGGTGCCCAACTTCGCGGCCCTGGAAAAACTGGGCTGGGGAAATGTGATCTACGCCGCCATGAGCCAGGCTTTCTTCACCCTGTCCATCGGCATCGGAGCCATGCTGATTTTTGGGGCCTACCTGCCCCATGGCCGGAGCCTGTTCGGAGAAGCGTCCACCATCACCGCCCTGGACACTTTTGTGGCCCTGATGGCCGGATTCATCATCATCCCCGTCTGCTTCGCCTTTGGCATCCAGCCGGATGCCGGCCCTTCCCTGATTTTCCTGACCATCCCCAACCTGTTCGTCCAGATGCCGGGGGGCCGGTTCTGGGGTATGCTGTTCTTCATCTTCCTGTCCTTTGCAGCCCTGTCCACGGTCATCGCCGTATTTGAAAACATCATTGCCTTTGGTATGAACCTGTACGGCTGGAGCCGGAAAAAGAGCGTGGCCGTCAACGGGCTGGCCATTGTGCTCCTGAGTATCCCCTGCGTCCTGGGCTTCAATCTGTGGAGCGGCTTCCAGCCCCTGGGCCCCGGTTCTTCCGTCCTGGACCTGGAAGACTTCATCGTCTCCAACAATCTGCTGCCGCTGGGAAGCCTGGCCTTTGTACTGTTCTGCACCAAAAAGAACGGCTGGGGCTGGAAGAACTTCCTGGCGGAAGCCAACGACGGGGAAGGCCGGAACCTGCCGGCCTCCCTCCGGAACTATCTGCTGTATGTGCTGCCCCTGCTGATCATCACCATCTACCTGAAAGGGTACTACGACATGTTCAGCAAACAGGGACCGGCAGTACTGGCCAAGTGGCTGGTCCTGGCCTTCCTGTTTTTGGGTTTCATCTTCTACACCACCAGCAGGAAAAAAACACAGTAAAAAACAGCTGTGGACACGGTCGGTTCTTGCAGCCGGCTACCCGTCCACAGCTTTTTTTGCATCCTTTGGGCTTTTAGTGTAAAATTGTAACATATTAATCATTCGTAGCATAGAAGTGAGGTAGAACTTATGTCAGAACAGCAAAGCACCCGTGATTCCTTCCAATCCCGTCTGGGTTTCATCCTGGTCAGCGCCGGCTGTGCCATCGGCATCGGCAATGTGTGGAAATTCCCCTACCTGTGCGGCCAGTACGGCGGAGCCGCCTTCATTCTCCTGTATCTCCTGTTCCTGCTGATCCTGGGGATACCCGTGCTCCTGTGCGAATTCGCCCTGGGCCGGAGCAGCCGCCAGAGCGTGGCCCGGTGCTTCGACCGGCTGGCTCCCGCCGGCAGCCGCTGGCCCCGGCTGAAGTACATCGGCATCGCCGGGGTCACCCTGCTGATGCTGTACTACACCACCGTCACCGGCTGGATGCTGAATTACTGCTGGCTCCATCTGAAAGGGACCTTTGCAGGCCAGTCCCCCGCCTTCATCCAGAGCACCTTCCAGGCCATGCTGGCCCATCCTCTTTCCATGGGCTTCTGGACCTTCCTGTCCTGCTTTCTGGGCTTTGTGGTCTGCTACATGGGGCTGGAAAAAGGCATCGAACGGATCACCAAAGTGATGATGAGCGCCCTGTTGCTGTTGATGATCATCCTGGCAGTCCATTCCCTGTTCCTCCCCGGAGCGGAAAAAGGCATTGAATTTTACCTGGTGCCCAATTTCGCAGCCCTGGAAAAACTGGGCTGGGGAAACGTGATCTACGCCGCTATGAGCCAGGCCTTCTTCACCCTCAGCGCCGGCAATGGCGCCATGATGATCTTTGCTTCCTATATGGACAAAAAACGGAGCCTGCCTGGAGAAGCCCTGACCATCACAGCCCTGGACACCTTTGTGGCTCTCATGAGCGGCTTCATCATCATCCCCGCCTGTTTCGCCTACGGGATCCAGCCGGATGCCGGACCTTCCCTGATCTTCCTGACCATTCCCAACCTGTTCACCCTGATGCCGGGAGGACGGATCTGGGGAAGCCTGTTCTTCATCTTCCTGTCCTTCGCCGCCCTGTCCACGGTCATCGCCGTCATGGAAAGCATCATCGCCTGCTTCCGGGAACTGTTCGACTGGGAGCGGCCCAAGGCTGCCTGGATTGTATTCCTGCTCATTGCCGTGGGCAGTATCCCCTGCGTGCTGGGCTTCAACCTGTGGAGCGGCTTCCAGCCCCTGGGCCCAGGCACCGGTGTGCTGGACCTGGAAGACTTCATCGTCAGCAACAACCTGCTGCCCCTGGGCGGCCTGACCTTTGTCCTGTTCTGCACCCGGAAGAACGGCTGGGGCTGGAACAATTTCCTGGATGAAGTGAACCAGGGAGCCGGCCGGAACCTGGCTGACTGGTGGAAACAGTATTATACCTGGGGCCTGCCCCTGGTGATCCTGGGGATCTACCTGAAAGGCTACGACGATCTGTTCGCCAAACAGGGTCCCGCCGTCCTGGCCCAGTGGATGCTCATCGCCCTGGCGTTCCTGGGGTGGATCGGGTACTGTGTAAAGGGACACAGAACGAAAAAAGAATAAGAAAAAGGGGGGGGGGGAGTTACCCCCCGGTCAACGGTAAGCTGACAAAAAGGGAGATGTGAAAAAATGATTTCTCATTTTTTCACATCTCCCTTCTTTTTTACCGCTCCAGCTCCTTCGCTGTTACGCCCGGATGCCTGTACTGGTCCTCTTTCAGGACCACTCTGCCCCGGACGGTGATGGCCTGGTGGGGACAGCCGTGGAGACAGGCCAGACAGTGGAGGCAATGGTCCCCCATGACGGCGTACTTTTCTCCCAGATGGATGTTTTCCACCGGACACAACCGCACGCATGCTCCGCAGCGGACACACCGGTCCGGAGCCACCTGGATCCCCAGATACCATTCTCCCAGCTTCCGGCCCAGCCAGGTGTCAAACAGCCCGGCCATCAGAGAATCCTGTTCCTGAGAATGGTCCTCCAGACGTTTTTTCACGGCCTCTGCTGCTTCCCGGGCCACCGCATCTTCTTTTTCCAGCTTTTTCAGATCATATCCGATATGGGACCGGGAACAGATGGTGCTGTTGGCAATGAGGGGCACCGCCCGGCTCCAGGAAAGCCGACAGCCTTTTGCCTCCAGCATCTGCTGGAGGGTCCGGAAGCTGCGGCCCCAGGTGCTGCCGCAGGTGCCCAGAGCATAGACATAGGATCCTTCCGGAAAATCATGGCTGCGGACAAATTCCGCTACATTGGCAGGCACATCTCCATAATACACGGGAAACACCAGACCGATGGCCGGCCCTTCCAGCACCGTTCCGGACGTCCGGGTAATGGAAATGATTTTGTCATCCAGGGCTTCGCCCAGCTTCCGGGCCAGTGCCAGAGAATTGCCGGTGGTGGAAAAATAGTAAATCATGATTTTTTTCTTCTCCTGATACAGAAAATCCAGGGTCTCACAGAGACCTCTGGATTTTTTGGGGTTTTCGGTTTTCGTCCAACGATACATACACAAACAGGGCATCCGCTGCCCGGATGGGTTCCTGCTCTTCCTGTTCCGGTTCCATCCAGGCCACCACTTCCACGTCCATGGAGGTATTTCCCACCCGGACCACCCGGCCTTCCAGCTGAAGGACGGAGCCATAGGGGATGGGCACGTAAAAGTTCATACCCTTGACGGCCGCTGTGGTCACCCGGGTCCAGGCGAACCGGTGGGCGGTGATGCCGCTGAGTTCATCCATCCAGCCCATCAGGGTACCGCCGAACAGATGGCCGGCGGAATTGGCCATGGACAGCATCACAGACCGGGTCATGATCACCGGCTGGTTGTGCTCCTGTTTCATGCCTGCTCCTGGAGGGCTCGGGTCAGTACGGCTTCAAAAGCCTCCGCCACCGCCTGGTACCCTTCCTTGTTGGGATGGAGTCCGTCCTGGAACATGCTCCGGCCAGTTTTTTCTTCCGCTTCACTGAGGACTTTTTCATAGTCCAGCATCGGCAGGTTCCGGCGGTCCGCCTCTTCCTGGAGCCACTGGCGGTATTCCCGGAGTGCGGCATTGTGCTTTTCGAATTCGCTGGGCAGCTGCCACCCTTTTTCCGTGCTTTCGATCCGGGTCAAAGGAGGGATTCCCAGGATCACAATGGGCAGCTTGGCGTCCCGGGCCTTATCCAGGGTGCCGGAAATGTTTTCCTGAATGGAGCTCATGGGTTCGTCCAGCAGGATGTCGTTCATGCCGCAGCACAGGAACACCCCGTCCGCCTTTTCATCCACCACATCCATTTTGAACATGCCCCACATCACCAGGGTCAATTTGCCCCCGGCAGCATTGTTCACCACATCGAAGCCCATCTTTTTGGAAGCGATGTCATACCAGGTGTTGGCCAGGGTTTCGTTGGTGCAGCTTACCAGGCTGTCACCGATAAAAGCCATTTTCATAATTCATTCTCCTTCAGTCTTTTTTGTTGAAATCCACACCCTGGTTCAGGGCCGCCAGGGCGTTGATCACCACCTGGCTCATAAGCTTGGAGCCCACCACCAGGGCCTGTTCGTTGGGACAGAGTTTGGCATTGTGGAGGCCATGGACCGGTTCCCCTTCCGTACCGCAGCCCAGCCACAGGAAGCAGCCGGGGATGTCCTGCAGGTAGAAGCCGAAATCTTCCGCCGTCAGGTCCGGCACCACATGGGATACCAGGCCTTTTTCGCCCAGCACCTGCCGGGCCGTATCCGCCACCAGTTTCGCCGGCACCGGCCAGTTGTCCAGCACCGGATAGCCATAGTAATAATTGAATTCGCAGTCCACTCCGGCAGAAGCCTTCAGTCCGTCCAGGATACCCTGGATGAATTCCGGGATCCGTTTCCGGTTGGTTTCGTCCAGGGTCCGGATGGTCCCTTCCAGGGTCACTTCGTCAGGCACCACATTGTACCGGGAACCCCCGTGGATGGTGCCGATGTTGATGGTGGCTGTAGCCAGCGGACTGACCCGGCGGCTGACGATGTGGCTCACCTGTTGGAGGAAATCCGCCGCAGCCATAATGGCATCGATGCCTTCCTGGGGATGGCCGGCATGAGAGGTGCGGCCTTTGATTACCACTTTGATCCGGTCGGACCCGGCCATCATGGCCCCTTCCTTCACCCCGATCTGGCCGCAGACAAAGTTGGGCCATACATGGAGACCGAATACCGCCTTCACATCCTTCAGGAACCCATCCTTCATCATGTACCGGGCGCCGCCGGTGGGAGCCAGTTCTTCCGAAGGCTGGAACAGAATCCGGACACTGCCCTGGATCTCGTCTTTCCGGCGGAGGAGCCGCAGAATGGTCTCCAGCAGGGTGGTCATGTGGATGTCATGGCCGCAGGCGTGCATGACGCCGGGATTCTGGGACGCATAGGGCAGCCCGGTGTCTTCCCTGACGGAAAGGGCATCCATATCCGCCCGGAGCGCCACCATGGGGCCGGGTTTGCCGCCCTGGATGGTGGCCGCCACCCCGTAATGGCCCTGTCCCCGTACCGGATCCAGGCCCAGTTCCTTCAAAATGCCGAAAATCTTTTCCGAAGTGTTCTTTTCCTCCGTGCTGACTTCCGGGTGTTCATGGAACCACCGGCGCCATTCCACACATTTTGCTTCCAAAGCATCTTCCGTCATATGCAGTATGTCCATTGAAATCCCCTCCCAATCCAATGCGTTCCAAATCACGATCATCAGAAAATCTTTTCAATCAACGGCTTTATTCTACCATTTTTGGGGGAATTTGAAAATGGGGCTGTGGCAGACGCAGCAGCTCCGTCAACGGTCAGCTGTCAACGGAGACCATCTGCCGGGAACAGATGATTCTGAATGGAAACGCAGCTGACGCTGCAACCCCACCACACATGCTGCCCATGGCCTGTGGTGGGGTAGCAGCCTTCAGACTCCGGATTTGAGCCGCCATACGGTTCTACGCTAGAGGGTGCTGCACAAAATGTACAGCACCCTCTCTTTTCACGCATATTCTTCTCCGTCCCACAGGACGATGGTGCCGGTCTCCAAAGACTTGGGCACGTTGATGATCCGCTGGTTTTCGCTGCCCTTGAAGCGCAGGTTCAGGTTCTTTTTGCTTTCCACAAATTCCCCGTCCACCAGCACATCCAGATACCCCAGCATCTCCCGGGTAATGGCCGGATCGCCCAGCTTTCCGGCCAGCATGTCGTGGTCGAAAAGATAGCCGCTGTAGCACCAGATGGTCTTTTTCGGATACCGCTCCCGGATGTGCCGCAGCACCCCCACCAGCACTTCCTGGTTGGCCGGTTCAAAAGGCTCCCCGCCCAGCAGGGAGAATCCCCGGATGTACTCCGGTTCCAGGTCCTCCAGGATCTCCTTCAGCTGGTCCCGGGTAAAGGGCTTGCCGAAAGCGAAATCCCAGGTCTCCTGATTGAAACAGCCCTTGCAGTGGTGGGTGCAGCCGCTGACGTACAGGGAAACCCGCACGCCGGGGCCGTTGGCCACGTCACATTTTTTGATGGTCGCGTAATTCAACGAAAAAGCCTCCCTTACAGATGCAGCACTCTGGATTTGATTTCTTTGGTCTTGCCCACGTTCCAGAAGTTTTCTCCCAGATACCCGCAGGTCCGCCGGGTCACGTTCATCTTGGACTGATCCTTGTTGTGGCACTGGGGGCATTCCCATTCCAGATTGTCATTGATCTGGATTTCTCCGTCAAAGCCGCACACCTGGCAATAGTCGGACTTGGTGTTGAATTCCGCGTACTGGATGTTGTCGTAGATGAACCGGACCACGTCTTCCACGGCGGTGGGGTTCTTCTTCATGTTGGGGATTTCCACGTAGGAAATGCATCCGCCGGAGGAAATGGGCTGGAACTGGGATTCGAACTTGAACTTGCTGAAGGCATCGATGGGTTCCCGTACATCCACATGGTAGGAGTTGGTGTAGTACCCTTTGTCGGTAATGTCTTTGATGGTGCCGAACCGTTCCTTGTCAATCCGGGCAAACCGGTAGCAGAGGGATTCCGCCGGAGTCCCGTACAGGGCAAAGCCCAGGCCAGTCTTGGCTTTCCAGTCATCGCAGGCCTTGCGCAGCCGTTTCATCACCCGCATGGCGAATTCTTCCCCTTCGGGGGTGGTGTGGCTGCAGCCCTTCATGGCCTTGGTGCATTCGTACAGGCCGATGTATCCCAGGCTCAGGGTGGAATAGCCGCCTTCCAGCAGCTTGTCGATGGTTTCCCCTTTCTTCAGGCGGGCAATGGCGCCGTTCTGCCAGTGGATGGGGCTCACATCGCTGCGGATGCCCTTCAGGGCATTGTGCCGGACCATCAGGGCTTCATAGCACAGATCCAGCCGTTCATCCAGCAGCTTCCAGAATTTTGCTTCGTCCCCTTTGGCAATGATCCCGATCTGAGGCAGGTTCAGGGACACAACTCCCTGGTTAAACCGGCCTTCAAACTTGTAATTGCCTTTTTCGTCCTTCCAGGGAGACAGGAAGGAACGGCAGCCCATGGGAGAGAATACATTCCCCTGGTAGATCTCCCGCATTTTCTTGGCGGAGATGTAGTCCGGATACATCCGTTTGATGGAGCACTGGACCGCCAGTTTGGTCAGATAGTCGTACTTGCCGCCCTTCAGGCAGTTGAATTCATCCAACACATAGACCAGTTTGGGGAAGGCCGGGGTCACGTAGACACCCACTTCGTTCTTGATGCCTTCCAGCCGCTGCCGGAGGATTTCCGCAATGATCTGGGCATTTTCCTCAATGTATTCATCATGGGGATCCAGGTGCAGGAACAGGGTCACGAAAGGAGACTGTCCGTTGGTGGTCATCAGGGTATTGATCTGGTACTGGATGGTCTGGACCCCGCTGGCCAGTTCATCCTTCATCCGGCTGTCCAGGATGGCTTCCATTTCATCTTCCGGCAGCTGGCCATGAGTGGTTTCGATCAGGCGCTTGCGGAATTTTTCCCGGCTCCGGCGCAGGTATTTGCCCAGGTGGGATACATCCACGGACTGGCCGCCATACTGGGCAGAAGCCACGGAAGCGATGATCTGGGTCATGACGGTACAAGCCACCTGGAAGCTCTTGGGGCTTTCGATCAGCTTGCCGTGCATCACCGTGCCGTTGTCCAGCATATCCCCCAGGTTCACCAGGCAGCAGTTGAACATGGGCTGGATGAAGTAATCCGCATCGTGGAAATGGATGACACCCTGATCATGGGCCCGGGAAATCTTTTCCGGCAGCACCACCCGGCGGGTCAGGTCACGGGACACTTCCCCGGCAATCAGGTCACGCTGGGTGGACACCATGACGGCGTTCTTGTTGGAGTTTTCCTCCATGACATCCTTGTTCTTGTTGCTGATCAGGCTCAGGATGGATTCATCGGTGGTGTTGGCCTTCCGGACCAGGGCCCGGTTGTAGCGGTAGATGATGTAGGCCTTGGCCAGTTCATAATGCCCCCGGATCATGATCTGTTTTTCCACCATGTCCTGGATGTCTTCCACCAGCAGTCTCTTTTTGTTCTTGTGTTCCACAAAGGAAGCAATCTCTTCGATGTCTTCCTGTCTCAGCCGTTCCTTTCCTTCCACTGCCTTGTTGGCTTTGGATATGGCAGTGACGATTTTATTCCGGTCAAAAGAAACCGTGGATCCGTCCCGTTTGATAACCTTCATGGCCGCTCCCCCTTATATATCTTTCTAATAATTTTACGTTTTTAAGAATTACTATCCTTATTATACATCAAAAACAGCTGCAGTACAAATGGTCTTAGCCGTTCCGCACTCACCGCTGGTAGTAATCATACACCATATTTTGTTTTTCGGCAACCTATATCTTGTGGTGTTTTTCTGTTTATCCCGTCAAAGAACACAATAGATAGTATGTTTCACAGAGGAATACGCCTGTTACGGTTTCTCCCCGGAAAACAGTTTTTCCCTTCCGGGACAGTTTCTGCCCCACAGAAAAACAGAGGACGGAATGGGCTTCTCCGTCCTCTGTTACAGATTTTTGGGTTTACAGTCAGTTGAGGTAACACTCCCCTGTCACTTTTCTTCCGCAGCCAGACGTTCCTGGAATTCCTGCCGGATGGCAGCCAGTTCTTCCGGATTTTCAACCAGTTCCAGCACCGTATCCGCCAGGATCTTGGCCCCGAAGACCACCGCCCGGTGAGCCGCCTCACTTTTGCCGGCGGCGATGAATTCCGGGGAATGGGAACTGGTCCCGTCAGGGACAAAGGCCACCCGGATGCAGGAGCCGGGCACCCGGTGCATCACATTGGCAAAATCCGTGGAACCGGTGCGCTGCCGGGGAGGCTGACAGTTGGGGGCCTGGAGCCTGCGGGCATGCTTCATCAGCAGATCATTGAGCCGGAGATTGGGGATCTTGTTGTCCAGCACCTTGTCCAGCCGGATTTCCGCTTCCGTTTCCGTCATCATGGCTGCTCCCTGGAAGATCTTTTCCAGCCGGACCATCAGTTCCTTCACCGCTTTCACCGTATTGGCCCGGACCATCACCTGGGCCCGGGTCAGGCTGGGCACCACATTGGCCGCCGTGCCCCCGGCATCGGTGATGTTGTAATGGAGCCGCACATCATCGGTCACATGTTCCCGGAGGCATTCCATCCCGTGGAAGGCCAGGCACATGGCATCCAGACTGCTCCGGCCGGCTTCCGGTTTCAGGGCCGCATGGGCCGCTTTTCCGTGATAGGTCAGCTGCCAGGCTGCATTGGCCAGGCATTTGATGTCCGTCTGGGTGGCCGGTCCCCCATGCATCATCAGGGCCACATCCAGCTCCTCAAAGGTGCAGCCGTTCCGGATCATGATGTATTTGCCGCTGATGTTCTCTTCCCCGGGAGTCCCGTACACCGTCAGGGTGAAGGGACGGTCTCCCGCCGCCTGCTGGACGGCCAGAGCAGCTCCCAGGATGGCCGGACCCTGCATCTGGTGGCCGCAGCCATGGCCCATCCCCGGCAGGGCATCGTATTCGCACAGAAGCCCCAGGTTGGGTCCTCCTTCCCCGTTTTTCCACACGGCCCTGAAAGCGGTTTCCAGTCCTCCCACACCCCGGGTAACGGCAAACCCATGGGCTTCCAGCCAGTCCGTCAAAAGACCGCTGGCAAAGACTTCATGAGGTCCGATTTCCGGGTGGTCAAAAATCCGGTCCGCCATTTCCGTCAGTTCTTTTGCATATCCGTCCACACAGATGTTGGCACGGGCAATCATTTCTTCCAGCATTTCATTCTCCTTCTGCAATATCCTTCACCGGTCTTTACGCTTCGCTCTATATTCTGCACTCTTCCCTCTGCACTCATCCCATCACACGGGTCCCAAATGGATCAGCTGGGCCACAGAAGTTAGGACGCATCCCATCAGCAGCCAAATCAGGAACAGTTTCCACATGAACCGCATCCACCGGTCATAGGGAATGTTGGTCACCCCCAGTGTCCCCATAAGGGCCGTGGACGTGGGCAGTATATAATTGCAGAAGCCATCACCAAAATTAAAGGCCAGTACGGCTGTCTGCCGGGTCACGCCCAAAACATCGGACAGAGGGATCATAATAGGCATCACAGCCACCGCCTGGCCGCTGCCGCTGGTCAGGAACACATTGATCAGCGTATTGGCCAACACCATACCGGGTGCGATGATTCCCGCCGGCAGTCCGTCCAGCAGGACAGCCATAGCATGGACGATGGTATAGGTGATTTTCCCGTCGTTCATGATGGTGCTGATGGCCGTGGCCATACCGATGATGTAGGCGGCTCCCAGCATCTGTTTGCTGCCGGCAATGATATCCTTGCACATTTCATTGGGACTGGCACCGCTCAATAAGTCAGCCACCACCGCATACACCAGAAAACCTGCAGACATTTCTGCCATGCCCCAGCGCAGAGCAATGGCTCCGTAGATGATCACTCCAAAGGTCAGGACCAACAGGGCCAGAGGAATCGCTTTCTGACGGGTCATTTTCCCCGTTTCTTCCAGATCCATTCCTCCAGTGGTAGCCCGGGTCTCCTGATCCAGGTCATACATGGGACTCTGTTTGGGATCAGCCTTGATTTTCCGTGCATACCGAATCAGGTAGATATTGGTGATCACATAATATATTGCGAAACAGATGGCCCGATACCACAGTCCGGAATACAGGGGCAGATCTGCTATAGTCTGGGCTACCACCGTGGTATACATATTCAGGGTACCGGTGGCAAAGCCGATGGCCCCGCCCAACAGCAGGATGGATGCCCCGGTGATGGAATCCAGTCCCATGGCCATGGCCATCATCACCATCACCGGTCCGAAGGGTATGAACGTATTGGCACCCTGGGTGGTACAGATCAAGCCGAAGATCAGGGTCAACGCCGGCAGGAAGATCTCAAGCCGATTCGAGAATTTTCTGGCTCCCATGGCCAGGATGGCCTGCAGGGAACCGGATTTTGTCACGATGTGGAAGGCAGCCCCTGCCATCAGGATCACCATCATCAGATCGATCCGCTTGTTCATAGCCTTCATGATATACAAAGGAATCTTCAGGGGATTGATGCCGCTTTGGGCCACATAATGGAAGGTTGCCGGATCCAGGACTTTTTTGTCCCCTGGTCCCTTGACAAAGTCGTACATCCCCGCCGGAATGATCCAGGTCAGAAGGACCGCCACCACGATCAATGCAAAGATGATGATGAAGGTATGAGGGAAACTGACTTTCTTTACCGCTTTCAATTTGGCTGTTGCCTCCATTTCATTCACTCCTTTTTTATACCCGCACGATTGATGGTTTTATTGTAGGATAGATCATCCATCCTTTCAAATTGCTCTTTTTCATCAAAATGATAAAGTTTATTTATCATTTTACCCGGCAGGCTCCGCATCCATGGTATAATAAATCAATCAACTCCAGGAGTCTAAGGAGGCAAGCCATTATGCCCTTTAATCTGAAACAATGCCACTACCTGGTCACGCTGGCCGACTGTAACAGCTTCCATCAGGCCGCCAGGACTCTGTTCATCACCCAGCCCACTCTGAGCATCGCCATGAAAAAGCTGGAGCAGGAAATGGGCCAGCCCCTGTTCCAGAAGCAGGGCCGCAAAGCCCAGCTGACGCCAGCCGGGCGGCTGGCTCTATCCTACGCCCGGAAGATGCTGCAGTTGGACAGAGAACTGGCCAGAGAGCTGAAAGCCCTGCGGCAGAATTCCCAGAGAGACCTGCATATCGGCACCTATTTGCTGTTTTCCACCCTGCTGATGCCTCCTCTCCTGGCCGCCATCCATAAATCCCATCTGCCAGTAGACCTGAAGCTGCACCATCGCCACGGTTTTGAACTGAAGGATGCGCTGCGCCGGGGTGAGTTCGACCTGATTCTGTGCATCCAGGACAAGCCAGATCCGGAATTTTCCTGTGTACGCCTGAAACAGGAGACCCTGCTGGCCATCCTGCTGCCCGATAATCCCTGCTGCCAGCAGGCCCGTCCCCTGGAAGGCCTGTCCTGGCCCTATTTGCCTCCTGCGGCACTCTCTGGAGAGACCCTGTTTCTGCAAAGTCCCATCCAGCAAATTCGCCACCAGGAGGATCGACTGCTGGAACAGGGTCTGAAACCCGCAGCCTGCAAAGAGATTGCCAGCATCGAAACAGCCCTTGGACTGGCCGCAGAAGGCCTGGGGATTTCCTTTACCATGAGCTGTTACGTGAAGGCCCTGCATCCAGCCCATCCGGTCCGCTATTTTGCCACCGGAAACCTGCAGGAAGCCCCCTGGCTGACTCTGTATTACCGAAAGGAACTGGAAGGAGATCCTGTATTGGAGACCCTGATCCATCTGTTGCGTGAAATCGTCCAAACCATCTTATAAGGAGGCATTCTTTTGACGTTACTGTCCTCATACAACCAAAAAAAGAAAACCATCCCGGAGCTTTTGGCTCTGCTCCAGGACGGTGATTATATCCTGTCCGCCCAGGCACCGGCTGAACCGGTGATCCTGCTGGAACAGTTCCCCCTGCTCCACCAATGGGGGCGGAAAAACCTGGTGTTCAATTCCTGTATGCCTGTCCGGGATCTGGCCTGGTACCATGATCCGGCCATGCGGGAAACCCTGGAGCATGTCTGCTGGTTCTTCAGTCCCCCGGCCCGGAAAGCCCATCAGGAAGGGCTGTGCAGTTTCCTTCCCGGGTACTCCACCAACCTGGTACGAAAGACTTTCCAGCAGCTCCGCTCCCAGGGCCGCCGCCCGGTACTGCTGGCTACGGCTTCCCCCATGGATGCGGAGGGAAATTTTTCTCTTTCCATCAGCGCCCTGTTCGAAAGAGAAATCATCGATAACGGGGCCCTGGTCCTGCTGGAAGTCAGTTCCCGGTATCCCCGGACCCATGGAGATACCACCCTGCCCCTGTCCGCCGTGACGGCTTTTGTGGAAACGGACCGGCCGGTACCGGAAATGCCGAAAACCACCCTGCGGCCCGTGGACGAAGCCATCGGCACCCGGATCGCCGAACTGATCCCGGATGGTTCCACCCTCCAGCTGGGGGTGGGGCACATTCCCGATGCAGTAGCCATCCGGCTGAAAGATCGCAGGCACCTGGGCATCCATTCCGGCATGTTCAGTGAGAGCCTGATGGAACTGATCCGCTGTGGAGCCGTGGACAATTCCCGGAAAGGCTTTCATCCGGGAGAGACAGTCACAGCCTTTGCTGCCGGCAGTCAGGAACTGTACCGGTTCCTTCACGAAAACAGGGATATCCTGATCAAAGGCGGATATTATACCAACGCTCCGGCTGTCATTGCCCAAAACCGGAACATGGTCTCCCTGAACACCGCCCTGGAAATCGATCTGACCGGCCAGTGTGCCGCTGAATCCATGGGGTTTACCCAGTGGAGTGCTACGGGAGCCCAGACAGAAACCGTAGAAGGGGCCCAGCTGTCTCCCGGCGGCAAATCCATCCTGGCCCTGCCCTCCTGCTATACGGCCCGGAGCCAGACCGGAGAAAAGGTCCTTCGCTCCAAGATCGTACTTTCCTTCCGGCCGGGCACCATCGTCTCCACCTCCCGGAACGATGTGGATTACGTTGTTACAGAATATGGCACAGCCTGGCTCCGAGGTCTTTCCGTGGACAAGCGGGCCAAAGCTCTCATTGCCATTGCCCACCCGTCCTTTCGGGACCAGCTGACCGCCGACGCCAAAAAATATGGACTGATTTTTTAATACACATAAAAAGGACCTGTCCCTGATAGGACAGGTCCTTTCCATTCGCTGAAGACTCGAGACCAGTGACTAGAGACTCAAAAAAAAGAAGGAGCTGCGCTTGCACAGCTCCTTCTTTGTATCGGCTTACAGGCTTTCTGCGAAAGCTTCCAGAGCGGTCTGGGCCTGACCAAAGTCCCGGGTCATCTGGTCCACACCAATCTTCACATGAGGAATGTGGTGGGCATCCAGAGCCTTCTTCAGATCAGGATATTCCATTTCTTCCGGATCGCAGAACTGCATCATGAACACGATCAGTCCTTCTGCGCCGCTTTCTTTTACCAGATTGCAGACGTGTTCAGAACGGGTATTCTTGGCAAATTCAGGATCGTACAGCAGAACGTCGTTCTTCTGTTTGGAGAACTGTACAGCCAGAGCCTGCAGGCCGTTGTCCAGATCTTCCGGAGCATCCACGGCAAAGCTGCGGCTTTCATAAGCGCAGTCATCAGCAGCAATGGCCAGTTTGTTGTCATCCATGGCTTTCAGGATGCCGGGCATGTTGTAGATGATGCCGGAAACAACCACTTTGTGGCCGTCGAACTTGCCGGCAGGAGCAGCTGCCAGTTCCTTGTTCAGTTCTTCCAGCTTTTCGGTGTATTCATCCTTCAGCATGAAGTAAGCGGCACGCAGTACGGTGGCCCGTACGGAAGCCGGGATCAGATCAGGATGTTCGTTGGCCAGTTTGCAGAATTCGCGGCGGGCAGCACGGCTCTTGTTGTACACTTTGATGGCATCCAGGATGGCATCATTGGTGATTTCATGGCCGCAGATTTCTTCCAGATGGCCTTTCACTTCGCTGTAGGCATCATAGGTGAACTGCTTGCCGGCGGCATTCTGACGGACCTGGGGATGAGCCAGGAAAATAACCGGCATCTTGTCTTTCATGGCCACTTTGAAGTTCTGGCTCATGGGACGCAGGGTATCACACAGTACCGGAGTGATGATCCCGTCCAACCCATCCAGGGTCCCGTCCAGCAGCATTTCCAGAGACTGCTGGGCAATGGTGCAGTAGAAGGAAGCACAGTATTCCTTGGAACGGACTTCCTGTTTGCCATTGCAGCCCCATACACCCATGGGAACCATGCCTGCAGCATAGACCAGTTCTTCCGGAACATAGTACGGCAGGCAGCCGATGGCTTTTTTGCCCTGGGCTTTATATTTGGCCAGCATGGTCTTCGGGCTGGCAGATACTTTTTGGAACTCTTCAATAAGTGCACTGATAGCCATTGTTATTTCCCCTTCTTTTCATCATTTGCTTCCATGGCTTCGACCAAGCCCTGAACACGGGTCTCATACTGAGCCGCGTTGAAGTTTCTCGGGTCAGCCTGGTCACCGTCGAATCCAGCAGTGGGGATACCCATGTCTTTGGTGAAACGACGCTGCATTTCAGGCATGTAGCCGCTCCAGGGTTTGCAGGACCGGTTGTAGTGAACCAGTACGCCGTCAACCTTGTTGTCGCGGATCAGGCCTTCACGCCAGGCAACACCCTGTTCGATGCTGACGGAGTTCGGGGCTTTGCAGTAGGCTTTGACCAGTTCGTCCAGGTTGTTGTACACGAACCCGAAAGCAGGAGCATATACAACGCCGGTGATGTTCAGACCGTTGGCTTTCAGCGGTTTGAACAGGTTCGGCAGTTTCGGCCAGCAGGGGATCCCTTCGAACATGATACGATGCTGTTCTTTGAAGGGAGCGGTGGTGGTGCCTTCCTTCACATGCTGTTCCAGTTCCTTGGCCAGCAGTTCGAAAGCTTCAGCAGCTTCCACACGGCCACGGGCGGTAACCACGTCAGCCATATGGTTGAACAGGTCGAACCCGTTGAACGGAGCCGGTTTGTACTGCAGGTAGTCGCAAACCTTCAGCCATGCTTTGGCGGTACGGTTGGCGTTCTGGCAGCACTGTTCGAATTTGTCTTCATCGAACTTCTTGCCGGTGATTTCTTCCATTTGACGGATGGCCGTATCCAGCTGGGACCGGATGTATTTCACGTTGGCTTCGTTGACATGGTCGAATTCGTTGTAAGGAACGTCGATCATGATCAAAGGAATGTTGTGCCGACGGGCAATGTCTTCATACCATTTGGTCATGCAGTTGCAGATGTTGTTGCAGCACAGCACGAAGTCCGGCATGGGCATGGTCATCTGACGATATTTGTGCAGCGCATTCTGGCGGCGGGTCTTTTCTTCCCCTTCCGGCAGAGCGGCGATTTCATAGATGTTGTCGGTGGTGGCAAAGGGTTTCAGGGTCTTGGGATCGATTACGGGTTTGCCATCTGCGTCGAACACCTTTTTGCCATTGGCATCTTTCATCTGTTTGCCGCTGTGGGGGTTGATGACATAGTTGCCATCTTTGTCCATTTTGTTGGCACCCCGGAACCCGGCAGCATAAGCCAGGGAAATACGGGCATAGCCGCAGATATCGTTGTCATAACCGATATCTTCTGCAGCCTGGCACATTACTTCGCCGTCACGGTTGGCAGCGATACCAGCAGCCTGGTTTTCCGGATACCCAACATGCAGACCGAAAGATTCAGCCAGTTCGCAGGGGAACTTGGAAGAGGACCAGCCTACTTTTTCTCCTCTTTCTTTGGCTTCCCGCAGTTCTCTGTAAACCTTTTCAACTACATCTCTCAATGCCTGAACGCCAGGGCTTACTGTCTTTGGCATAATGATCCTTCCTTCTTTACATGATATGCAGCTTATTTGGCTGCTTTTTTATACGCATACAGAGCGGCACCCAGGGCACCGTTGTACTGAGCCAGGGGAGACGTCTTGATTTCCACGCCAAGGCCTTCTTCCAGGGCTCCTCTCACGCCATAGTTCTGGGCCACACCGCCGGTCATGACCACGTCTTTCACAATCCCCACCCGATTGGCAAGACCAATGACCCGGCTGGCTACAGAACGATGGATCCCGGCAATGATGTCGATCTTGTCGGTTCCTTTGGACAGCTGGCTGATGACTTCACTTTCTGCAAACACAGTACAGGTGGAGCTGATAGCCACCCGTTTGGTGGATTTGGCTCCCAGCTCAGCCAGGTCGGAAACCTTCACTTCCAGGATATTGGCCATAACATCCAGGAAACGGCCAGTCCCGGCAGCGCATTTATCATTCATCTGGAAATTGGTCATGGTCCCGTTTTCCACATGGATGACCTTCACATCCTGCCCGCCGATATCGATGACGGTATGGACGTTGGGCCAGATAAAGCTGGCGCCCATGGCATGGCAGCTCAGTTCGCTCATCTGCTTGTCGGCAATGCCTTCCAGCGAATTGCGTCCGTAGCCGGTAGCCAGGGTAAAGGCCATGTCTTCTTTTTTCATGTGGGCATTTTCCAGGACTTCCGAAATAGACCGTGCGGGACCGGAAGTTCCGGTCCCCACGGCTACCAGGGATTTCGCCACGATTTCTTTTCCATCTTTCAGGATAATGCACTTGGATGCAGTAGATCCAACATCGATTCCCAAGGTATAGATACTCATTAAAACATTTCCTCCGTAAGGATTATTTCTTTACGAAAGTCTCAAACTCTCTGATGGCACGAGGCAGAATCATCTGATGGAACGGGCAGATGCTTTCCGGATTCTGATAAGCAGCTTCCGTGAAGGCTTCCACATACCCGCGGATCTTGTTCATGTCCACGATTTCATCCACCAGACCCAGTTCAGCACAGACTTTCGGACGAGATTTGGTGTAGAAAGCCTGGATCAGGTTGTTCATCTTGTCGATGGTCGGCTGCAGATCCTTGCCGGCTTTCCGGTCTTTGGCCAGTCTCCGGGAGTACATGGCGGTGGCAGCGGTTTCACCGTTCATAACGGCGATTTCCGTAGCAGCGGTACCGATGGAGAAGGCGTTGGTGTCATTGCCCTGAGGCCCGCCCAGTACATAGTGGGCAGCAGCCGTGCCTTTTCTCAGGGTAATTTCGAATTGAGGGATGTGGGAAGTCTGGATGGAGTAGATCAGGGACTGGCCCAGACCCAGCAGTTCAGCCTTTTCCGCATCGTTGCCCACATCGATCCCGGTGGTATCCTGGATCCAGACGATGGGCAGACGGTCTCTGGCGCACAGGGTGACGAATTCATTCATTTTCACCAGACCCTGGCGGTACAGTTTGCCGCCGATCCCTACGGAGCCTGCAGCCTTGTATTCAGGGTAGTTCATCAGGAGACCCTGGACGTTGGCCACAACGCCCACCAGCAGGCCGTTGACTTTGGCCAGACCGGTGACCATTTCAGGGCCGTAGCCTTTTTTGTATTCATGGAGTTCGCTGTTGTCGAACAGGCGGGCAATCACATTGTAGATGTCATAAGCCCGTTTGTCGTTCAGAGGAACCATGCTGTACAGGTCGTCAGCCGGGAATGCCGGTGCTTTCGGATCGTCCACACGGAAGAATTCAGGATCGTATTTCGGCAGCATGCCTACATACTTCTTGATCCCTTCCAGAACGCCTTCTTCGGAAGCATAGACTTCACGCATGAAACCGGTTTCGGTGTAGTGGATGTCGACAGCTCCCGGAGGTTCGGTCTTGCCAGTACGATCCACCATGTCGGCGATTTCGTTGGCATATTCCAGGTCCACATGGCCTTTGGGGTTCATGCCGCCCATAATGCCGGCGCCGCCCACAGCCATGTTGGCTTTTTCATGGGCAATGATCACCGTGGGGCTGATGGAATGATAGCCGCCGCCAGCAGGGTTGGTGCCGTAGATGCCAACGATGACGGGAATGCCCAGCTGGTTCAGTTCAGCGTTCCGGAAGAAAGGCGTACCGCCGCCGCGACGGTTGGGGTATACCTTTTCCTGTTCGTCGAACTTAACGCCGGAGCAGTTCAGCACATACACCAGAGGCACGTGCAGGGTCTTGGCGGTATCGGAAGCCCGCAGCAGGCATTCAGCCTGGCCAGGCACCCAGGCACCGGCCAGCTTCTTGTTGTCGGAAGCCACGACCACGCACCATTTGCCGTTTACACGGCCCAGACCCTTGACGATGGCCACGGAGCCGTTCTTGTTGCCCTGAGGGTTGAACAGGGTGTTCAGGGGTCTCCAGGAGCCCGGTTCCACCAGTTTTTCAATTCTCTGGAGAGCGGTCAGTTCCCCTCTCTTGTTTACATCAGCATCTGCCTTGCCGGCTTCCTGAGCCTCTTTGATCAGCTGATGGATCTCTTCTTCGATCTTTTTCAGCTGTTCTTCATTGGCGGCATCCGCTTTTTTCAGGGGTTTGCCCACCTGAGGCATATTTTGGAAATATCTAGGCATAGAGTAGAAACCCATTTAAATTCTTCCTCCCGAATGTCTTATTTTGCTTCCGTGGGGACCTGGATAAAGGCCTGCCCCGGATCGATTTCTTCACGGATCAGTTTGATGACTTCCGGATCCGGAGCTTCCAGTTCAACGGCTCTGGATACATCCAGGTCGAACCCGGTGTTTTCCAGTACATCTTCCGGAGAAGAAGTGGGATAGTAGCCGGCCAGGTACATCCGTTTGGTCTTTTCATCAAACTTCAGGATACCACGGTCCGTTACAACCATCTGCGGGCCAACATCGCCGGGCAGACCCAGTCTTTCCCGTCCGCCAGGGCCGTCGATCCAGCCCGGGCTGGTCACGTAGTCGATCTTGTTCATGAATCTGCGTTTTTCATGCTGCATCATGATGATGGTGTTGGAGTAGGTGGCAATGCCGTTGGCGCCGCCGGACCCGGTGAAACGGGTTTTCGGATGATGGTAGTCACCGATGGAGGTGGAGTTCACGTTGCCGTACGGGTCGATCTGAGCCCCGCCGATGAAGGCGATCAGACGGTTGGCCTTGTGCAGATATTCGTTGATTTCGAAGCCCACGAACCGGACGTTCGGCCAGATGCAGCCGCAGTGAGCCATGAACCGCAGGTCACCTACGGAACGGGGAACTTCCACCGGGGAGCAGTCCATCAGACCGCTTTCCACGATGATGTGGCAGTCAGGAGCGTAGACTCTCTTGGCCACGCTGGCGCCGATCAGAGGCAGACCGGTACCAACCGTTACAACCTGACCATTTTTGATCTGCTTGGCAATGGTCACAGCCTGCATTTCTTTATTGGTATAATTCGTGTAATCAGCCATTGTTATTTGTCCTCCTTCGTCATGTCGATGTGGTAGCCCAGACCAGGAACAACCTTCAGGTTGATCAGACGAGTGGCACCCAGTTTGTTCAGGTATTCGTCATGATCCTTCAGGTCGAACACCCATTCCTTGCAGAAGGCATCGAAGTCTTCCTGGGTCTTGGAGACCTTGTCATAGACTTTCAGGAACGGATTGTCGTAGTCGTACAGGCCATAGCACTGAGAAGGATGTGCACCGTAAGGAGCCAGGACAACAGCATCTACGCACATGCCGGGGATATCGTTCTTGGTGGGATCTCTTCTGATTTCTTCATCAGAAATGATTTCTTCGCAGGTAACGATGGTGTATTTGGCTGCTTCAGCAATATCCACATCCTGGAATTTGCCGCCCCAGATGCGAACGGTGCCATCGGGAGAAGCCTGCTGGGCATGGATGATGGCCACATCAACCTGCGGAACAGGAACAGCCACGACTTTTTCACCCGGTTTGAAGGGGTTGTCGATGTATTTGAATTTGTCATCAGGAACTTTGTCCAGGGTTTTACGGACTTCCTTGCTGATGCCCCATTCATCGGTCAGGCCGGAGCCCTGCATCAGGGTTACAGGCAGGAAGGGCAGCCCCAGAGCGGCGGCATGCCACATCATGTAGATAACATCCTGGGAATAGTCTTCCATGGTCAGTTTGCCGGCTTCGAACCATTTTCTGAACCGTCTGGAAACGTTGGTCACACCGGAGTTGGCGGTGTAGCAGTTGATGTAGGCTTTCACACGGCCGTTGCCGATCAGCATATCCCAGTCGCCGCCGGCAGCGCCGCCCAGACCGGTCAGATCCGTGATACCCTGTCTCAGGATTTCGAACACAGCCGCATAGGGTTTACGGTCCGTCGTAAAACCACCCAGAGCAATGTGATCACCACTGTGCACATACTTGGCGATTGCGTCTTTTAACGTCATTACTTTACTCAAAGCAAAAACCTCCTTAAGATCCATACTAGTTTGTGAAACCGCCGGAATCCTCCTCTAAGAAATAACCATCCCCCTTTTGAATATTTTTTACATTCGCATCCCGGCTGAACCTACTGTATTCAGTGTACAGATTGATTATAACACAAATAAATTTTTTTTTAAATCTTTCCCAGGACTATTTGTTGATTTTTTTACAAATATATAAAAATTCTAATAACTTGTGAGAAAAATTCTCTTTTTTTAGCATTTTTATTTTAAAAATTACATAAAAAAGAAGGTGTTCCCTTTCCAACACCTTCTTTTTCTTCCATTGAGAACTGTCATTACAGTTTTTTCTGCCGTTCCAGCCATTTTCGGGCCGCCAGGGCCAGCTGCTCCGGGTCGTTTTCCAGCATCCGGTCCTGGACCCGCCGGAGCAGCACCGGCATCAGATCCTTCAGCTGGGCCGGCGCCGCTCCCAGGGTCAGGGCATCCTTCCCGGAAAAATCCAGATCCGAGGTATGGACGGGCATGAGATAGGCCATCTTCACCAGCCGCTTCCCATACATCTGGGCATGGATCACGTCGTTCTGGGCGGCATTGGTGGCAGCCACGTCAGCCACACACACGGCGGTCAGCTGCTTGAAGGCTTCCGCCATTTCCTTGTTCAACCGGAAATGGCCGCTGCGGGCTTCTTTCCGGAGCCAGTGCCAGGTCTTGCTGTCTTCCTGGGCACTGATGAAGCCGAAATGCATATGGTTCTTCACCAGCCAGGCCACCCGGTCCACCACTTCCCGGGGCAGCTGGAGCCGTTCCAGGATCTGCCGGGCCAGGGCGGCTCCCACCGCTTCGTGGCCGTGATCACAGGGCTGGCCCTCCCGGTTGATGCCCCGGACGCCTTCCAGGCCCTTGGCCACGTCGTGGAGCAGGATCCCCCAGCCCACTTCCAGGCTCCGGTCCCCTTTGTCCAGGGCCACCGCCGTGTGTTTCCACACATCATAGGGGTGGAACTGGGGGTTCTGGCCCAGACCCACCAGATGGGTCAGTTCCGGCAGGATGGGTACGGTTTCGTACTGTCCCTTCCGCCGGACCCGGCAGCTTTCCGCCGCCAGACCGCTTTTCACCATCAGGTCCATACCTTCCCCGGCATAGGTCCCCATGAGCAGCTTGTTCAGTTCCGTACGGACCCGTTCCAGGGACAGGCCCGGGACCTTCTGGAGATTCCGGCCGATGGCGGGCAGGATGGCCGGATCCGGGGCAAACCCCAGCTGCCCCACGAACCGACAGGCCCGGAACATCCGCAGGGCATCTTCCGAAAACCGCCGGTCCGGATCCCCCACCGTGCGCAGCACCCGGCCCCGGAGATCATCCAGCCCATGGAAACAGTCGGTGATGTGGCCTTCCTGATCCACGGCCAGGGCATTGATGGTGAAATCCCGCCGGCTCAGATCTTCTTCCAGGGTTTTGCAGTACCAGACTTCTGAAGGCCGGTGGGCATCCCCGCTGCCGTAGGTCTCATTCCGGTAGGCGGCCACTTCCACTCCGTGGCGTTCCACCCGGAGGATCACAACTCCGAAATTCTGTCCCAGTTCGCTGACCACCGGGATCCCGGCGTCTTCCGCCGTGCGGATGATCTCTTCCGGCCGGGCATTGGTCACCACATCATAGTCGTCGGGGGTCCGGCCCAGGAGCATGTCCCGGACGGCACCCCCCACCACATGGGCCTGGAAGCCCCGGGCCTGGAGCACATCCATGACGGTTTTCACATAAGCAGGAATCGTCAGTTTCATTGCCGTTCACCCTCTCTTCCTGTCCCTTCCGGGTCTGCGGTGAGCAGGGTGAACACCCCCACTTCCAGGGAAGGGTCGCTGGCCAGTTTCAGGCTGCAGTGGAATTCCTGTTCCATGTCCCGGAGTCCCTGCTGCCGCAGCCAGCTGTAGACCAGGGGATGGACGGTGAGCAGCAGGGCATGGCTCATCTTCCCCTGGAGAAAAGTACTCCGGAGCCGCCGGCGGATCTCCACATAGACGGTTTCCGGGGATTCCACCCGGCCGCTGCCTCCGCACAGGGGACAGGTGGTGTACAGGATGCCGGCCAGGTTCTTCCGGGCCTTCATCCGGGTCATTTCCACCAGGTTCAGTTGGGTCAGGTCGATGACCTTGGGTTTCATCTTGTCGGAAGCGAATTCCTTTTTCAGGATCTGGAGGATCTCCTCCTGTTCCTCTTCCCGGTCCATGTCGATGAAATCCGCCACGATGATGCCACCGATATCCCGGAGCCGCAGCTGCCGGGCGATTTCCCGGGCGGCTTCCCGGTTGGTGGCCATGCTGGTGGCGTCCCGGTCCGCCCCGGTGGAAAACTTCCCGCTGTTCACGTCGATGACGGTCATGGCTTCCGTGCAGTCGATGACCAGATAGCCGCCCCCCGGCAGCCAGACCACCCGGTCGGACAGGCTTTCGATGTCCTCATCCAGCCGGTAGAAAGTGAACAGGTCTTCCTTTCCCCGGTACAGCTTCACCTGGATCCCGGGCAGCCCCATGTCCCGGAGCATTTCCTGGAGCCGCCGGCAGGTCTTTTCCTCATCCACGATGATCCGCTCCACCCGGTCCGTCACATAATCCCGGACCAGCCGGATGGCCAGGTCCAGTTCCCGGTACAGCAGCTGGGGTCCCCGGCCGACCTTGCTCCGGCGGACCAGCACATCCCAGTTCCGGAGCAGCTGTTCCAGATCCGCCCGGATCTCATCTTCCTCCGCATGGGCGGCTGCCGTCCGCAGCACCAGACCCATGTGGTCCGGCAGCAGTTCCCGGGCCCAGTCCCGGAGTTCCTTCCGCTTGGTTTTGCAGCTGATCTTCCGGGACAGGCTCACCCGGCTGCCGTAGGGTTCCAGCACCACATACCGGCCGGGCAGGGTAATGTCCCGGGTCACCGCCGGACCCTTGCTGCCCCGGGCATCCTTCACCACCTGGACCAGGAGCATCTGGCCTTCGGACAGGGTTTCCCCTTTCTTCAGGGTCAGGAATCCATTCTTGCCGGTGTTCAGATCTACAAAGGCCGCCTGGATCCCGGGCACCACATTGCACACCCGGGCCCTGTACACATTGCCCACCAGATTGTCGGCACTGTTCCGCTCCACGGCATAGTCCCGGAGCTGATCATCCTCCACGGTTCCCATCCGGGTTTCTTCCGGACGGACACTGACAAAGATCGTATTCATGGGCAGCCTCTCAGCCTTCCCCGATCAGCGGGACTTTCCGGCCGGCTTCATCCCGGCTGTACAGGTCCACCCGGCGGATGTCCGCCTGGACGGCGGCCAGGGGCACCTGGAAATCCCCGGCCAGCACCTGGAGGAATTCCGAAGCCTTCATGCTGCCGGTGGGCGTGATCCGGACGTCAAAGGACAGATCCAGCATCCCGTCCTGCCACCGGGACTCCACCTGGGGAATGTAGAATTTCACGTCGATGGTCTTGGGTTTCCCTTTGCCCTTTTTGTAGGGTTTGGTATAAGGCACTTCTGCCGCTGCGGCAAAAGCCGCCAGTCCGGCAGAGGGATCGGAAGCGCAGGGAACCTTTACTTCATAGGAAGCCCCCTGGGCCCGGGCCATGAGTTTGGGTGCCTTGTCATCAGTAAGATCGGCCCGGACAATATGGATGCCCATGGGCAGGGATTGGGAAACCGCTTCCACCAGCTGGTCCAGAGGCCGTTCCTCCGCCAGGCGGATCTCCGCAAACTCGCAGGAACTGGTGACCCCCACACTGAGGGCGGAAGCCAGGGAAAATTTCATATGGGGATTGAAGCCTTCTGAATAGGCCACCGGGATCCCGGACCGGCGGAGGGCTTTCTCGATGCTCCGCTGGTATTCCAGATGGGAGATGAACCGGATTCCCGGTTCTTTGGTGATCTGCAGCCGCAGTTTCATGCTTCTCCCTCCTTCCAGTCAATGATATGGATGCCCAGTTTCTGGCAGACTCCGCAGCCGGTACAGGTATCCCGGCGACAGTCGTGGGTCAGGGCCGCTTCCTGGGCTTTTTCGTACTCGCTCCACAGGAACTGCCGGCTCACCCCGCAGCTGGTGTGTTCCCAGGGGAAGATCTCCTCTTTGCCCCGGGGCCGGCTGTTGTAGAAGTCCGTGGTCAGTCCCGCATCGGCAATGGCCTGGGCCCACCGGTCGTAATCGAAGAATTCCGTCCAGCTGTCGAATTTGGCGCCCCGCTGCCAGGCCAGATAGATGGCTTTCCCCAGCCGCCGGTCGCCCCGGGCCAGTACCCCTTCCATCAGGCTGGTCCGGGAATCATGGTACTGGAAATGGATGTTCTTCAGATTGGCAAAGGCATTTTTCAGCAGCATGTGCTTCCGGTCGAATTCCGCCTTGGTGTTCTGTCCCACCCACTGGAAGGGGGTATAGGGCTTGGGCACGAAATTGGATACGCTGACGGTGACTTTGGCCCCCATGTGGCCGGTGATCTCCTTGTATTTCCACTGGACCTTCTGGGCCAGTTTGGCAATGGCCAGTACGTCTTCATCGGTTTCCGTGGGCAGGCCGATCATAAAGTACAGCTTCACCTGGGACCAGCCGTTTTCAAAGGCGGCTCCCACGGCGTTCATCAGGTTCTCTTCCGTGACCCCCTTGTTGATCACATCCCGCATCCGCTGGCTGCCGGCTTCCGGGGCAAAGGTCAGTCCGCTTTTCCGCACCGCCTGGACTTCCTGGGCCAGCTTCACGGAGAAGCTGTCAATCCGCAGGGAGGGCAGGGATACGCTGACCCGGTCCTTCTTGAAGGTTCCCAGCAGTTCCCGGATCAGCGGTTCCAGATGGGAATAATCCGCCGTGCTCAGGGAGAACAGGGATATTTCATTGTATCCGGTGGCAGGCACCAGCTTCCTGGCCAGTTCCATCACCGTTTCCGGTTTCCGTTCCCGGACCGGCCGGTAGATGATCCCGGCGTTGCAGAACCGGCAGCCCCGGCTGCAGCCCCGGAACAGTTCCAGCATGATCCGGTCGTGGACCGTGTCGCTGTAGGGCACAATGGGATGGGTGGGGAAATCCAGGGCGTCCAGATCCTGCTCCGCCCGCTTGTACACCACTTCCGGTGCCGTGGGCTCCAGGGGTTTCTTTCCGGTGATGGTACCGTCCGGCCCGTAGGTGATTTCATAGAAGGAAGGGACGTAGACTCCCTGGATCCGGGACACCCGGCGCAGGAATCCCAGCCGTCCTCCCGGTTTCCCTTCCCGTTTCCAGTCCCGGTACAGGAGGGTCACTTCCTGGATGATCCGTTCCCCGTCCCCCAGCATGCAGAAATCCAGGAAATCCGCCAGGGGTTCGCTGTTGAACACGCAGCATCCCCCGGCACAGACAAAAGGATCGTCCAGGGTCCGGTCTTTGGCCAGAATGGGGACGCCGCCCAGGTCCAGCATGTTCAGGATGTTGGAATAGGACATTTCATAGAGCAGGGTAAAGCCCAGCAGGTCGAAATCCTTCAGGGGCCGGGTGTTTTCCAGGCTGGAGAGCACCAGTCCCCGTTCCCGCATTTTGGCTTCCATGTCCACCCAGGGGGCGAAGGCCCGTTCCGCCGCCACCCCGGTGAGCTTGTTGAGGATTTCATAAAGGATTTTGAATCCCAGGTAGCTCATGCCGATTTCATAGGTATCAGGGAAGGCCAGACAGAAGGATACTTCCGTTTCCTCTTCGGGTTTGACGATGCTGCCGAATTCCATGCCGGTATAACGGGCGGGCTTTTCCACAGCACTGAGTATATCGATGGGTAAATCTTTTCGCATAATTTCTCCTTAATGAAAGCGCAGAGTCTGATGGTGGGCATTGATGTTCAGCAGCAGGGCCACCATGAGCATGTTGGTGGTCAGGGAACTGACCCCGTAGCTCATGAAAGGCAGGGGCACCCCGGTCACCGGCATGATGCCGCTGGTCATCCCCACGTTCACCAGGATGTGGAACAGGAACATGGAGACCACCCCTACCGCCAGCAGGGTCCCGAAATCATCGGAAGCGTGGAGGGCGATGGAAAGGCCCCGGTAAATCACCACTCCGTACAGGAGCAGGATGATGGTGGTGCCGATGAATCCGAATTCTTCCCCGGCCACCGCAAAGATGAAGTCCGTGTGGTTTTCCGGCAGGAAGTTCAGCTGGCTCTGGGTGCCGGCGAACAGTCCCTTGCCGGCAAAAAGCCCGGACCCGATGGCGATCATGGACTGGATCACATGGTAGCCGCTGCCATAGGGTTCCAGTCCGGGATTCAGGAATACCCGGATCCGGTTCCGCTGGTATTCGTGGAGCAGCTGCCACACCAGGGGCGCCGAGGCCAGGCCCAGGCCTCCCATGATCAGGAAATAGCGGATCCGGAACCCGCAGACGATCATGGTTCCCAGCAGGATGGCCAGGAACACCAGGGAAGTCCCCAGGTCCGGCTGCTTCATGACGAACAGGAAAGGCAGCAGCACATAGCCGAACACCGGCAGCCAGCTGCGGAAATCCGTCAGCAGGGGCAGCCGGTCGTCCACAAAAGAGGACAGGCTGATGATCATGATGGCCTTGGCAAATTCACTGGGCTGGATGCTGATGGGTCCCAGCTGGAGCCAGCGCTGGGCTCCCAGGGCGCTTTTCCCCACCAGCATCACCGCCAGCAGCATCAGGATGTTGAAGATGTACAGAGGCCGGGCCAGGCTCTTCAGGACCCGGTAGTCGAACCGCATCAGGAAGGTCCCCAGCACCAGATTGATGGCCGCAAAGCTCAGCTGGCGCAGGACGAAGCTGTAGCGCCGGGGACCGGGCACATTGGCATGGGTGGCACTGGCAATGAGCACCACGCCGATGGCGATCAGCAGCAGGACGCTGATCAGCAGGGGTTTGTCGATATTCCGAAAATATTTTTTCAACGAAAAATGCCAGCGCATAGTCTCTCCTTATTTCTTGCTGCCCTGTTTGCCCTGCCGGCGCACCCGGGGATCGGTGAATACGTATTCCAGGATGCTCTTGACAATGGGTGCGGCGGAAATGGTGCCATAGCTGCCCTGTTCCACAATGCACACCACCACCAGCTGGGGCTTCTTGGCCGGGGCATAGGCAATGAACCAGCCGTGTTCCAGGCCATGGGGGTTTTCTGCCGTACCGGTCTTGCCGGCCACCGGCACCGGCAGGTTCTTCAGGAAGGCTGCGGTGCCCCCTTCTTCCGTTACCGCTTCCAGCCCTTCCTGGATCAGTTTCAGGGTGGCTTCCGAAATGGGCAGCTTCCCTTCTTCTTCCGGTTCAAAGGTCTTGGCCACACTGCCATCATCATTGAGGATCTTGCTGACCAGATGGGGCTTGTACCGTTTCCCGTCGGTGGCTACGGCGCTGAGCATCTCCGCCACCTGGATGGGGGTGGCCAGGGTGAAACCCTGACCGATGGCCGTATTGAAGGTATCCCCCAGATACCATTCATCATCGAAGACTTTCTTTTTGTATTCCGGGGTAGCAATGAGCCCCTGGGCCTCTCCATGGAGGTCGATGCCGGTGGTCTGGCCGAAGCCGAATTCCCGGGCATACTTGTCCAGCAGATCGATGCCCACCCGGTTCCCCATTTCGTAGAAGTACACGTTGTCGGATGCCGCCAGGGCCCGTTTGAAGTTGATGTACCCCAGGGCTTCCCCGCCGGCGTTCCGCATGTCGATGAGCCAGTGGCGGCCGGAGTCGTAGATCAGTTCATTGGGGGTCACTTTTTTCTCTTCCAGGGCGGCGGACCCGGTGACGATCTTGAAGGTGGAACCGGGAGGATACTCCCCGGCAATGACCTTGTCCGTCATGGGATGGAAAGGATCCGTATTCAGATACTTCCAGTTCTTTTCGCTGATGCCGTTCACGAACCAGTTGGGATCGAAACCGGGACGGGACACCAGGGCCTTCACTTCCCCGTTGTTGGGATCCAGGGCCACCAGGGCGCAGCCCCGGGCCCCGATGGCCTTCAGCTGCCGGTCCACCGCCTCTTCCGCAATCCGCTGGAGTTTGGCGTCGATGGTGAGCACCAGTCCCTGGCCCGGTTTGGGATCCACTTTGTCCATGATCTGGACCACCCGGCCTGCCACGTCCACTTCTTCCCGATAACTGCCGTCTTCTCCCCGGAGATAGGAATCATAGTAATTTTCCAGACCGAACTTGCCGATGATGTCCCCGGCCTTCAGTTCGCTGTAGGCTCCCTGGGAGATTTCATAATCGCTGATTTCCCCCACATAGCCCAGGGCATGGACAGCCAGTCCCTTGTTGGGATAGTTCCGTACCGGCTGGACTTCCAGCATCACCCCGGGCAGATACCGGAGGTTTTCCTCCACTTTGTCCACAACTTCCGGAGAGGCGTTCCGCACCAGCCGGATGGGTTCCGAACTGCCGCCGGAAAGCCGGATGGTCTCCTTGATGTCTTCCAGAGGGATATGGAGCAGCTGGCTCAGCCGTTCCAGGGTCTCCTCCCGGTAGCCGTCCGTCCGGCGCACCAGGGACACCATGACCCCCGGCTTGTTGTTGGCCAGTTCTTCCCCGTTGCAGTCATAGATGATGCCCCGGGGGGCCAGGATCCGGGTATAGCGGGTCCGGTTCCCTTCCGCCTGACGGCGGTAGGTGGATCCTTTGATGATTTGCAGATAGAACATCCGTCCGATCAGTACCAGGATCACCAGGATCCCGGTGACCATCATGAATTCCAGACGGTAAGCATATTTTTTGTTCAGCACGGCAGACTCCTACAGATGATAGTAATAATCCAGACGGCTGCGGACCCGTTTCTTCAGTCTGTGATACAGGAACCACATTACCGGAGCCAGGACCAGATTCCAGCCCATGGTCTTCAGGGTCTGAAGGGTCAGGGGCCAGAGCGGCAGCCAGCGTCCCAGCATGATGCACAGGAACAGGCCCCGGGCCACCTGGAGCAGCAGGGTCACCAGAGTGGTGAGGATCAGATAGGTGGGCAGCCGGTCCACGAACATGTTCACCCGGTTCTTCCCCACCAGGTATCCGATGACGGTCCGGCTCACCATGTGCCAGCCAAAATAGCTGAAAGTGACAACGTCCAATAAAGCACCAATACCCAGTCCATACACTGCGCCGTTCCGCTTCCCCTGATCCATGGCATAGAGCAGGAGAAACAACAGCAGCAAGTCCGGGGACTGGGTGGTATTGAAAAAGAGGAACCAGTGGTTCTCCAGAGTGAACAGGAAAAGGGTGAACAACAGCCAGGCAAAGCCAACAAGCACCATTATTTCCCTCCTTTGCCAGACTGGGCATCCGGATCTTTCCCTTCCTTGCGCAGGAAATCCGCAAAGCCCTGGAAGTTCGTGATGACTCTGGCTTCTTCCAGATGGCTGTAATCCACGGAAGGAGCGATGGTGGCCATTTTGGTCAGCCCGCCGGTATCCATCTGCACATCTTCCACGGTGCCGATCACCAGCCCTTCCGGGTGGTATCCGCTGTAGCCACTGGTAACGATGGTATCACCGGGGAGGATGTCCGCATTCCGGCTCAGGTTGCGCATTTCCAGCAGCAGATCCGGTCCGGCCACCCCGTTGACGATGCCGGAAGCCCGGGAATCCCCCCGGAGGTTCAGCCCTCCGATCCGGCTCCGGGGACTGGAGATCAGCAGCACCTTGGCCATGTGGGGATAGACTCCGTCCACAATGCCGATGAGCCCGGAGGCATTGACCACGGGCATGTTCACCTGCAGTCCGTCATCCTTCCCCCGGTCGATGAGGATCACATCCTTGAAATCCCCCAGGTCCCGGCTGATCACCTTGGCGGACACCATCTTCCACTGGGGATGGAGGCTGCTGAACTTCAACAGCTTGCTGAGCCGCTGGTTCTCTGCCTTCATGCCGATCAGTTCCACATTGGTCTGGCGCAGCTCTTCATTTTCCTTTTTCAGAGCCGCGTTTTCCTTTTCCAGGGAAGCCTTGGAGGCAAAATAGTTTCCGGAACCTTTGACACCTCCGCCGATCCCCCCCACCACAAAGCTGATGGGCCGGGTCAGGGTGGTGAGCACCGTGTTCACGGCCGGAAACCGATGGAAGCCATCCCACAGGAGACCTGCCACCAGCAGGACGGACGCTCCCAGCACGCCCAGTCTGATTTTCTGTTCCTTCCTCATTTGCACCGCTTCTCCCCATTATACATTCCGGCGGGGCCGGGGCCCCTTCCGGAACAGATTCATATTGCCGGCTGCAATGCCGGTTCCCTTGACCCCGCAGGTCAGGGCGTTTTCCGCCACCCAGACCCGGAGGCCGGTTTCCCGTTCCAGGAGCCAGTCAAAATTCCGCAGCAGGGCTCCGCCCCCGGTAAGCACGATGCCCCGTTCCGCCACATCCCGGGCCAAAAGGTCCGGCAGTTGTTCCAGCAGGTTCCGGACACAGTCCACCATCCGGTGGACCGGCTCCCACAGGGCTTCCTGGAGCTGATTCTGGTCGATGGTCACGCTCCGGGGCAGACCGGTGATCAGATCCCGGCCCCGGAGATCCATATAGGCCGGCGGCACCGTATCCCGGACCGTGCCAATTTCGATCTTGACCTGCTCCGCCTGGAGGGATCCAATAAGAAGATTATACTTTTTCCGGCTGTACTGGACAAGAGCCTCATCCAGGCTCCGTCCTCCCTGGCGGAGCAGCCGGCTGACGGCAATCTTCCCCTGGGTCAGCACCGCGGCTTCCGTGGCCCCGGCCCCCATATCCACCACCAGGCAGCTTTTGGTTTCCCGTACCGGGATCCCGGCCCCCAGGGCCGCCGCCAGCGGGGCTTCCAGCAGATAAGCTTCCCCGGCACCGGCTTCCATGGCCGCATCCAGCACTGCGCGCCGTTCCACGCTGTTGACTCCGCAGGGTACGCTGAGCACCAGCCGGGGTCGGAAGAGAGGCCGTTTCCCCAAGGCCTGCCGGAGAAATCCCTTCAGCATCCGGCGGGTCAGGTCAAAGTCGGCAATGACCCCGTTCTGGAGAGGCCGGACCACCTGGATCCCTTCCGGGGTCCGGCCCAGCATCTGCCGGGCTTCCCGGCCCAGGGCCAAAATCTTCCCCTGGCGCAGGTCCACTGCCGCCGCCGTAGGTTCATCCAGGACGATGCCCTCGTCCCGGAGACAGATCCGGGTATGGTCCGTCCCCAGATCCACCCCCAGATCGGTGGAAAAAGACCCCCAAAGATCCAGCATCCGATTTCCTCCTTTTTATAGCAGACTGTGTTCCTTGAAACTGTAATAGACTCCGTCCCCGATGATCAGGTGATCCACCAGAGGGATCCCCATGACCTTCCCCGTATCCCACAGGGTCCGGGTCAGTTCCCGGTCCTCCCGGCTGGGAGTGGGATCCCCGGAGGGGTGGTTGTGCACCGCCAGGATGGCAGCCGCATGATGGAGCAGTGCCGGGGCAAAGGCCTCCCGGGGATGGACCACCGAAGCATTCAGAGACCCTTCAGATACAGGTTCGATGCCGATGACTTTGCCCTTGCTGTTCAGCAGCACCACCAGAAAATGTTCGTGGTTCTCATACCGAAGCCGGGGCATCACCAGCATGGCTCCGTCTTCCGGACAGTGGATGGTCCGGAACGGCCGGGTTCCTGCCCCCGCCAGCCGCCGTCCCAGTTCCAGGGCCGCCAGGATCACCGTGGCCTTGGCCGGGCCGATGCCGGAGATTCGGGTCAGTTCCCGTACGTCCTGGGTCCGGGCCAGCCGGGCATCCTTCAGCAGGTCCCCGGTCAGCTCCCGGGCAATGTCCAGGGCCGAATGGTCCTTCCGCCCGGTGCCGATCAGGATGGCCAGCAGCTCCGTAATGGTCAGCGCCTCAGGCCCCTTGGCCAGCAGCCGTTCCCGGGGCCGTTCCTCCGGAAGCATCTCCCGGATCAGATAGTGTGTCATAGCTTGTCACGTCCAGTTCTGCGAATAATTTCTTCAAAGGTGCCAGGGGCAGCCCCACCACATTGCTGTAGGACCCCCGGATGGCCGGGATGAACAGGGCGGCTTTGCCCTGGATGCCGTAGGCACCGGCTTTGTCCATGGGTTCCCCGGTGGCGATGTACCAGGCAATATCTTTTTCCGTCAAAGAGGCGAATTCCACCTCTGTGGTTTCCACATGGGTGCGCACCTGTCCCTTGTGGAACAGGGCCACTCCCGTCAGTACCTGGTGCCGCCGGCCGCTGAGCTTCCGGAGCATGGCGGCTGCCTCTTCCCGGTCCCGGGGCTTGCCCAGGATTTCTCCGTCCAAAGCCACCACCGTATCCGCGGCCAGGATGGGTACCTGATCCCCTAGCCGTTCCCGGACCTCCCGGCCCTTGTTCAGGGCATTGGTCCGGACCAGCTGTTCCGGCGTCACGTCATTCTTTTCTTCCTCTCCCCGGCTCACCTCCACCCAGGGCTCCAGGCCGATCTGCCGGAGCAGTTCCAGGCGGCGGGGGGAACCGGAGGCCAGTATCAGTTCCATAGTCATCTCCTACAGTTTGTGGAACAGGACCCCTGCCAGGATCATGCCCAGGATAGCTGCCAGGTTGGGCGAAAATTCCACCCCGGCCGTCACTTTAGCCACATACAGGTCCATGGTGGAAGGGGGGATGGTCAGCACCTGGTACTTCCGCACCAGGATATCGGTAGCCCCGCCCAAAATCTGGGATGCCTGGAGGCTGTCCCCCAGGAGACCTCCGATAACCGCCCCTGCCGCCAGGACCAGCAGCAGGGTCAGATGATTTTTCCCCAGCATTCCTTAGACCTCCACTTTTTTCCCCTTGGCGTCGTAGATTTCCCCATTGCTGAAGTATCCGGTGATGGTCCACTGTTCCACCTTGGTCCGGACGCTCTTCTTGAAGTTCCGGGCATAGACCAGCCCCAGGGCCAGCCACACCAGGGTGCTCAGAACCATCACCTGCCAGACGGGAGCAGAGAAGAAATGGGCCAGGGCCCGTCCGAAAGCGGCACCGGCCACAGCCGTCAGCACAGGGATCCCGTACACGATCATCTGGGCTTTCTTTTCATCCAGGGACTGTTTCCCCACAATCACCCGGGTCCCCCGTTTGGCTTCACAGGCGTTCCAGCAGTCTAGCATCTTGGGCCGCTGTTCCCCCGGTCTCTGTTCGATCTTCACCTTGGCCCGCTGTTTGCTCACCGCAATGACCTTGCCTACATACACATTGTTGTTGCTCATACTATGACTCCTTTGTTATTCTGGAAATTCCAGATACTGATTGGGGAACCGACGGGCCAGCCGCTCCATCAGTTCATCACTGGACTTGAACAGCAGACCGCAGAGTTTGCCGTTTTCCCGGTACACCAGGATCCGCTGGGGCTGGGGATCCACGGAAGAATACCGGTGGACGTATTTTTTGATGGCGGTCTTCCGGAAAAAGCTCCGTTTGTAATGGTTGGAAAAACTTTCCAGGTCCTTCAGGTAAACGGTCATCCGCCTTTCCAGCCCCAGGCCGTACATCACCACAATCAGTTTGTCCCCGGTGAGCTGGATGCTGTACTGGAACAGGCAGCGCCAGCACCAGAGGATGATGAACAGCAGGTTGTAGCCCCAGCCCATGATGCTCAGCTGCCCCAGGGCAAAGGTATGGTACCCTTCATAGGCACAGCTGACCCCGATCAGGACCAGGGTCCCCCACTGGTACAGCCGCCGTTCCCGGCTGGTTGTTGAAAATTCCTTGTATGCTTCCAAAATGATCTCCTTTGTTCAAGTTCCGGCGATAAAAAAACATATCTCTTTTATTATAACAAAAATTCCCCCAATAGAAAGGCGTTTTCTGCAAAAAAAGAGCTGCTGCCGAAGCAACAGCTCAAAAAACTTCTGTTTTTTATTTGCCGCCCACCATGGCCAGCATGGTACCGGCTGCAACAGCCGTACCGATAACCCCAGCCACGTTGGGGCCCATGGCGTGCATCAGCAGGAAGTTGCCAGGGTCAGCCTGCTGTCCCACAACCTGGGACACACGGGCAGCCATAGGCACTGCGGATACACCGGCAGAACCAATCAGCGGGTTGGTCTTGCCGCCGTCCAACTTGCTCATCAGCTTGCCGAAAATAACACCGCCGGCGGTGCCGCCGATAAAGGCAACCAGACCCAGGCAGATGATTTCGATGGTCTGCAGTGTCAAGAAGCTTTCGGCCTTCATGGTCAGGCCGGTACCGGTGGCCAGCATGATGGTCACGCTGTTCATCAGGGCATTCTGTGCCGTGTCAGACAGACGGTCCATACAGCCGGATTCGGTGAACAGGTTCCCCAGCATCAGCATCCCGATCAAAGAGCATACGGAAGGCAGCAGCAGGGAAATGAAAATGGTGGTGACAATGGGGAACACCACTTTTTCAAAGTGGGTCACCGTACGCAGCTGGGCCATTTTGATCTTCCGTTCTTCCTTGGAGGTGAACAGTTTCATCACAGGCGGCTGGATCAGAGGCACCAGAGACATGTAGGAATAAGCGGCCACGGCGATGGCGCCCAGCAGATGGGGAGCCATCTTGGAAGCCAGGTAAATGGAAGTCGGGCCGTCAGCACCACCGATGATCCCGATGGCGGAAGCTTCCTTCACATTGAAGCCCAGGAGCATGGCCCCCAGCAGAGCCACAAACACACCGATCTGGGCAGCAGCACCCAGCAGCAGGGTCTTGGGGTTGGCAATCAGCGGACCAAAGTCGGTCATGGCCCCTACGCCCATGAAAATCAGCGGAGGGAAGATTTCGTATTTGATCCCGCCCAGGATCAGCTGCATAACGCCGGGATCGGTTTCGAACCCGGTCCGGGGTACGTTGGCCAGAATGCACCCGAAGGCGATCGGGCTCAGCAGCAGGGGTTCAAAGCCTTTGACGATGGCCAGGTACAGCAGGATGCACCCTACCAGCATCATCACGGCATTGCCCCAGGTAAAAGCCACAAACCCACTGTCCTGGATGACAGAGGTCAGGGCTACCACAAAAGCATCCATGTTCTAAAATCCTCCTTTATGTTCGGAGACGATGATTAGAGAATAACCATTACGTCGCCGGTGGCTACGGTATCGCCAGCGTTTACGCGGACTTCGGAAACCGTGCCATCTTCAGGAGCCATGATTTCATTCTGCATCTTCATAGCTTCCAGGATCAGCAGAACATCGCCGGCTTCCACTTTGTCGCCGGGTTTTACGTTAACGGACAGGATCTTGCCGGGCATGGGAGCGGATACGGTTACGGAGCCGGCAGGAGCAGCAGCGGCCGGTTTGGCAGCCGGAGCGGGAGCAGCAGCAGGAGCAGCGGCAGGAGCCGGAGCGGGAGCAGCAGCAGGAGCAGCAGCTACAGGAGCAGCAGCTACAGGAGCGGCAGCAGGAGCAGCGGCAGGAGCGGCAGGAGCAGCAGGAGCTGCGGTTACAGCGCCGCCAACTTCTTCAACTTCTACAGTGTAAACAGTACCGTTAACGTTAACATTGAATTTTCTCATGAGAATACCCTCCTAAACAGTTTTCAAGTTGTTTGATTTTGTGGATAATGAACCGTCCCTCAACAGTTCATCAGAAAGAATGATGGGGCAGATTCATCGGCTCCATTTTTCTTTTGTGTTCGGCGATGGCAGCACTCAGGGCAGCTGCAATCATATCGTCTTCATCCTGGACCAGGGCCAGGACAGCTGCCATGGCAGCCACTTTTTCCTCTTCCTGCCGTTTGCTGGCAGCAGCGGAAGGCGCCGGCTTAGCAACTACAGGCTTTTTTTTTCCCTGAACTTTCTTGGTGGGATCGACAGCATGGATCAGCACCATCAGGATTCCCAGCACAAACAGCACACCGAATACGATGGTCATGTTGATCATCATAATCAGCCAAGGATTGTCGGTCATGAACGTTTCACCTCTCTTCCCTCATGATGAATGGTTTATATCAAAATCACAGAGGAATGTTACCGTGTTTCTTTGTTGGCCGGTCTTCCTGCTTTGATTTTAACATACGCAGCGCCTTGATCAGGATGGGACGGGTGGTCTTGGGTTCGATGACCATTTCCACCATCCCGTGCTTGGCCGCATAATACGGCGTGGCGAAGTTGGTGATGTATTCCTGGGTCTTCTGTTCCACATCCGGGTCTTTCCGGAAGATGATCTTGGCAGCCCCCTGGGGTCCCATGACGGCGATTTCCGCCGTGGGCCAGGCAATGACGTGATCCGCACCCAGATCCTGGGCACACATGGCCAGATAAGCGCCCCCATAGGCCTTCCGGGTCACCAGGGTGATCTTGGGCACCGTGGCTTCGCAGTAGGCATAGAGCATCTTGGCCCCGTGACGGATGATGCCGCCGTATTCCTGGTCCGTCCCCGGCAGGAAACCGGGCACGTCCACGATATTGATCAGCGGGATCCGGAAAGCATCGCAGAAGCGGATGAACCGGGCCGCTTTGTCAGAAGCGTTGATATCCAGGCAGCCGGCCATGATCCGGGGCTGGTTGGCAATGATGCCCACGGTGGAGCCGTCCATCCGGGCCAGGCAGGTGATGATGTTCCGGGCGTACATCCGGTGGGGTTCCACATATTCCCCGTTGTCCACGATGCTGCGGATGACCTTGTACATGTCATAGGGCATCTGGGGACCATCAGGGATCACGGTGTTCAGGCTTTCATCCATCCGGTAGGCGCTGTCGCCGGTATCATAGACCGGGGGATTTTCCCGGTTGTTGCTGGGCAGGAAGCTCAGCAGGTACCGGATCTGTTCCAGACAGTCCGCATCGTTTTCCGCCGGGAAGTCCGCCACCCCGCTGCGGGTGCAGTGGGTGAAGGTGCCCCCCAGGTCTTCCTGGCCCACTTCCTCGCCGGTCACGGTTTTCACCACTTCCGGTCCGGTAATGAACATCTTGGAATTTTTCTTCACCATGTAGATGAAATCCGTCAGGGCCGGGCTGTACACGGCGCCGCCGGCGCAGGGGCCCATGATGGCGGAAATCTGGGGAATCACCCCGGATGCCAGGGTGTTCTGCTTGAACATCTTGCCGAAACCGGCCAGGGCATCAGTGGCTTCCTGGATCCGGGCACCGCCGGAATCTTCCATCCCCACGATGGGAGCACCGGTCTTCAGGGCCATGGCCTGGACCTTGGCGATCTTGTTGGCATGCATTTCCCCCAGGGATCCTCCTTCCACGGTGAAATCCTGGGCGTAAACGAACACCGTCCGTCCGTTGACCGTACCGTAGCCCGTCACCACCCCGTCTCCGGCCAGATATTTCTTTTCCTGACCGAAGTTGGAGCAGCGATGTTCCATAAATTTATCCAGTTCTACAAAACTTCCCTCATCTAAGAACGAGTTTATCCGTTCCCGGGCAGTCATTTTACCGGCATCATGCTGTTTTCCGACTCTTTTTGCACCGCCGCCAGCTTCAATCTTCTCGTAGCGGGCAAACATATCTTCAATTTTTTCCTGTGTGGTCAAAAATACGCACCTCCTTGAAGGATTCTTTTTCTGCAACGAAACTAAAACACGGTAATTGTAACATAAATATCACCCTGTTACCACCGGTTTTCCGAAAATTTCGTTGGAGAATCCCTTATTCCTTTTCCATGGTGCCGTTTTTCAGCATTCTTTCATGGAAGGAGAAGGCTTCGGACAGGATGTGGGGAGTCTGGCTGTTGTGGCAGGCAGCGCAGGCCCGATCGAAATAATCTTTCAGGATGGGCTGGTATCTGGGGCTGGCGATCTGGTCGATGATGATCGGAGCTCTTTCTTTGGGAGACAGGCCTCTCAGGTCAGCCACGCCCCGTTCGGAAACGATTACATCCACATCGTGTTCGCAGTTGTCGATATGGGAGCAGAAGGGAACCACAGAGCTGATCTTCCCGTCTTTCCGTTCGGATTCCGCAAAGAAGATGGACAGATAGCCATTCCGGGCAAAGTCCCCGCTGCCGCCGATGCCGTTCATCAGGTTGGTGCCGTTGATGTGGGAGGAGTTCACGTTGCCGTACAGGTCCACTTCAATGGCCGTGTTCATGGCAATGACACCCAGGCGCCGGACCACTTCCGGGTTGTTGGAGATTTCCTGGGGCCGGAGGATCAGATGGGATTTGTATTTGTCCAGGTTGCTGTAGAATCTCTTCTGGACTTCCGCAGACATGGTCAGGGAGGCCCCGGAGGCCACCCGCAGTTTCCCTGCGTCGATCAGGTCGAACATGCCGTCCTGGATCACTTCCGTATATACGGTCAGGTCTTCGAAATCAGAATGGACCAGACCGTTGATCACCGCGTTGGCTACGGACCCTACCCCGGACTGGAGGGGCAGCAGGTTCTTGGGCAGCCGGCCGGCTTTCACTTCATTTTTCAGGAATTCCACCAGGTTCCCGCCCATGGCCCGGGCATCATCGGTGATGGCCGCCAGTTTGCTGGGGGTATCCGGGATGTCGCAGGGAACGATGGCTGCCACCTTGTCCAGGTCGCAGGGGATGTAGGGAGTGCCGATCCGGTCTTCCGGCCGTTCGATGGGGATGATCTTCCGGTTGGGAGGATCCAGGGGCACATAGCAGTCATGCATCCCTTCCAGGCCCAGAGGCTGGGTCACATTCACTTCCACGATGACTTTTTTGGCACTCTGGACATAGCCGCAGCTGCCGCCCAGACTGGTGGTGGGGATGATGCCGATCTTGCCCTTGCCCAGATCCTTGATGGAGCAGGCTTCGATGATGGCCACATCCACGTCCCGGTGATCCGGCAGGAAGCCGAACCGGGCCATCTGGTTGAAGGTGCTGATATGGGTGTCCAGATACCGGATCTGGCCGTTGTTGATGGCATTCCGGCAGTGCTTGTCCGTCTGATAGGGCATCCGGTTGCCCACAATGCCGGCTTCCACCATGGCTGTATCGATTTCAGGTCCAGGAAGCACGGTCCAGACATTGACCTTAAAGGGATGTTCTTTCCCTCTGGCTGCCAGAGCCAGGGGTACTGCCTTGGGATACCCGGAAGGGGTGAATCCGCTCATGCCCAGGTTCATACCGTCTTGAATCATTTCTGCCGCTTTTTCAGCTGTGGTGATCTTGCTGAGTGCTGCGGCGCAATGGACGCGATCCGTAATATCGATCATTTGCTTTTCCTCCTGTTTGCCTGATAGGCTCTCTCGTCTGGATTCTATCTGAATATTTAAAAATAGAATCTACGTCATAAATAATAACAATATTTTAGCCAACTTGCAAGAAAAAAGACCGGACAGCGCGAGAATTTTCAATGTACAGTTGCTATTTTTCTGTCATTTCTCAAGTCCTATCTGTCTTTTTCTCCTGTTTCCTGTTTCTTTTGCAGGAAGATACACCCCTCTTTCTTTCCGTAGCCCCGTACCACGTCTTCCGCAAAGGCATGGCAGGTGGGGGCCCCGCAGGCGCCGCAGTCCAGCTGGGGGAATTCCTTTTCCAGTTCCTTCAGCCGGGCCATCTTTTCCAGGGCTTCTCCGAAATCCCGGGCAAGGGGCGGTTGGGGCCGGGGTTCCAGGGGCTTGATGTAGCGCCAGGAATCCGGGAAATCCTCGATGATCCGGCGGCGCTGCATGGCACTTTTCCGGTCTCCATCCTCCCGGCTCCGGCGCCGTTCCACCCGTACCCGCAGGTTCTTGGCCGCCACGTACTTGTTCACCGCCACACAGGGACCGCCGATGCAGCCGCCGGCACAGCTGTAGCAGCAGGCATAGCGCACATCGTTCAGTTTGGCCATGCTGATCTGTTCCAGCAGCTCATCCACTTCCTCCGGCCCCTGGGCCGCCAGGGCATTGGTGACGCCGGTGGACTCCAGCTCTCCCTGCCAGCTGCCCCAGCTCAGGCTGTAGGAAGACCCCAGGGTGGCCTCCGGCACTTCATACCGGGTTTCCTGCACATGCTTGATGGCCTGGGTCAAAGGACCGTAGATGGAGGCGATGGTAAAGGACCCGGTCACCGCCGTATGGGCCACATCCACGGACTGGTGGATATTGGTGCCCTTGGCGGGACAGGGGGAAATGAACCAGATGCCCACCTGTTCCGGGGCCAGCTGAAGCCGTTTCGTGGTTTCCCGCCGGGTGTAGATGGCCGCCGCTTCCGCCGGGGCCAGGATGGGCAGCACCTGCTTCACCAGTTCCGGGTACTTGGTCTGGATCAGCCGGAGCACCGCCGGGCAGGCGGAGGAAATCAGCGGGAACGGCCCCTTGTAATGGGCGATGTACCGTTCCATCTCGTCACTGATGTAATCCCCGGCCAGGGCCACGTCGAACACCGTGTCGAATCCCAGTTCCCGGAGTCCCTCCCAGATTACGGAAGCGGCGATGTTCCCGTCGAACTGGGCGTAGAAGGAAGGGGTGGCCAGGGCAATGTTCACTTTGTACTTCTTCAGTTCCGTCAGTGGATCCGCCCAGCCTTCCATGGCCCGGGTGGGACAGCAGCGGATGCATTCCCCGCAGTCGATGCACCGGTCGGACAGGATCACCGCCTTCCCGTTCCGCACCCGGATGGCCTGGACCAGACAATCCTTCACGCAGATCAGGCAGCCGGTACAGCGCCGGGTATTGACTCTGACAGAATTGAGATAGGCTTCACTCACCGGTTCTCACCTGCTTTTCCCTCTCTGTCTCAGTGGGCCAGCCGGAACACCAGGGTCACAGTGGTGCCCTTTCCCACCTGGGTATCGATTTTCATGTCATCGGACACTTTCTTCATGTTGGGCAGCCCCATGCCGGCGCCGAACCCCATGGCCCGGATCCTGGCAGAGGCGGTGGACCACCCTTCCTGCATGGCTTTTTCCACATCCGGGATGCCGGGTCCATGGTCCTCTATGGAAATGGTGACCTTCTCCGGATCCAGCCGGGCCCGGATGGTGCCCCCGCCCCCATGGATCAGGCAGTTCATTTCCCCTTCATAGGTACCGATGGCAATCCGCCGGATCAGTTCCGGGGCCAGGCCCAGCTGCTTCAGCAGCCCCTTCAGAGAGGTGGATGCCGCCCCGGCCCGTTCGAAGTCATCCGGAATGACCGTATAGACCTCTTCCATACCGGCCTACTTCCGGTCCTTGTGGGAACAGCCCCGGATCCCCAGTCCATAAAGCCGGCCACAGGCTTCGAACATGGTATACCTTGTGTAGAGCACCGGGATTCCCTTGTCCCGGGCCGCCAGCAGTACTTCCTGTTCCGGATGCTTGTCCCGGACAAAGATCAGGGCTGCCGCGTCACTCACATCAGCGGTACGCACCACCTGGATGTTCAGGAGCCCGGTAAGCAGGACGAAATCCTCCTTGGCATAGGCCAGCACATCACTCATCATGTCACTGCCGCAGGCCTGGTTCACGGTCCGTCCCAGGGATTCCTGCCCGGAAACCACCTGGGCTTCCAGAACTTCCGCCACTTTTTTCAATGTTACCATTCTGCATTCCTCCTTCATCTTCAAAACAACGCTTCCATCTGTTTCCGTTCCCAGGTGTCCCGGTAAGGATCCAGCACCTGGAGGGCCCGGGTGGCATAGGCGCCCACCGTCCCCTCATAATGCCCGGCGATCCCGCTTTCCGGATAATCCTTCTTCAGGAGAGCGATGGCCATATACACATAGCCCGCCTCCCGGGGATTGTTCATGTTCCCCAGCTTGTGGAGGGCATCATCCAGGAAACGGACGGCCTCCTTCTCCTTTCCTTCCCGCATGGACAGCAGGGCCAGATAGGATTCCACAATGGGATGGCGCCAATAGAACACATACCGGGGGAACAGCTCATAGGCCTGGAGAAAATACTTCCTGGCCCGGGCGAACTGACCCATATTGTAGCAGGTGACCCCCGCATTGCAGGAAAAGACCACCCAGGAGCTGTAGGCTTCCTGATTTTTTGCATACTCCAGGGCTTTGTCGTAATAGTCCAATGCCTCCTGGAATTTCCCTTCTCCCCGGCGGATCTCCCCCAGGTAATTGTAGGCTCCGGCAATGTTCAGGGCATACCGGCGCTGGACATTCTGGGTCACCATGAAGGTGGAAATGGATTCCCTCAGCAGCCGTTCCGCTTCCGGAAAATTCCCCTGCATGATCATGTTGAGACCCTTGAGCCGGAGCAGGATGCCCATTTCCTTGTGGTAATTGCACTCGTCCGCCAGGTTCAGGGCCACTTCCAGATAGTTCTTCATTTCTTCCGTGTTGCCGATCTGGATGTCGTAATAGATCATCTGCTTGTAGCCCATAAGCATGTAGTCCCGGTTGTGGACTTCCGCCGCCTGTTCGATCAGGCTCAGGATGTTCCGGACGCCCTTTTCGTATTCCCCCACCCGGATGTAGTGCCGGCCCATCAGATGGAGATAGTTCATCTCCAGGTCCCGGACTTCCGGGGTTTCCCCGCAGGTCCGCCGGATGGTGTGCATCATCTCGTCCACTTCCGCCAGGAACTGCCCCAGGTTGGATTCGATGTACCGGCTCCGGTCCTCATCCGGCACGATGTCCGCACTGCTGAGCACCGGGAACAGCTCGTTGCTGAAATTCAGGTAATACATGAGGATCTTCAGCTTGTACCGGCCCATGTTCACCAGTTCCCCGGCCTCCTGGTAGTGGTATTCCAGGTGATGGTACAGCCGGATGTCCTGAGGAGAATGGGTCAGCCGCTTTTCCCAGAGCCCGGCAATGTAGCTGTGGAGGATTTTCTGCTTTTCCTGGGAAATCTGCTGGTGGATGTATTCCTTCAGCTTCTGCTGGACGATTTCATAGATTACCTCCGGCTGCTGGGGCACCGGCCGGATGAAGTTGTTCTTCCGGAGCACCTCCAGGTTTTCCAGGGCCTGGAGACTGTTCATATGCATGTATTCCGAGATCATGGCCAGGGGCGCCCCGTCATAGAACAGGGAAATGAAATCCAGGATCTTCTGCTGGTCGTCAGTCAGGGCGAAACAGTTGGATTTGAAGATGTTCCGCATGTTTTCCGTCAGATTGTCCAGACTGCCGGTGGTCTGGAGAGCCTTCAGGCATTCCCGGAGCAGGAACAGGTTCCCTTCCGATTCTTCCAGCAGCCGGTCCACCAGGTGCTCGTCCACGGTCACTGGCAGATCCAGATCCTGGGCAAAGAGCCGGATGGTTTCCCGGTCCAGAGGTGCCAGATCCAGCAGCCGGAGCTTGTGGTACATGGCCAGGGAAGTTTCGAACTTCTGGTAATTTTTTCCCTGGAAAGGCTGGGCCGTCAGCAGGAACAGGAACCGGGAGGATTTCTGGTGGAGGATCAGGCTGCTGAGCAGGGACAGGCTCAGGGGGTCCATCCACTGGATGTCCTCAAAGATGAACAGTAGCTTTCGTTTCTCTGACACGGTTTCCATGGCCGTGTACAGGGTGTGGAAAATGGCGTCGAACTTGAGCAGATCCTTGATCTCCGCCAGGCCCGCTTCCCGGTCCCCGCTCATGTCCATCTGGGGAAACAGTTCAAACAGCCGTCCCGGATCCATATTGGGCACAGAGATCTTTTCCCGGCGGATCAGGTTCCCCAGCCCTTCCACGATCCCGGTCCAGGGCCGGAGCAGGATGTTCTGTTCCGGCTTGAAACAGTTGGTCTGGATCACCGCCACTTCCGGAGGCAGTTCCTCCACCAGGGCATCCTTCAGGATGGTCTTGCCGCTGCCCGCTTCCCCCCGGATCAGCAGGGTCTGGCTGCCGGACCCCTGGAGGAACCCTTCCATATGCCGGTTCACCTGCTGAAGTTCCTTTTCCCGGCCGGTCAGGGTTTCCGGCTGCCGGAGGCGGATTCCCTGCTCCTGTTTCTCCAGCTTCTCCTGATGGAGGGTCCGTTTCATCAATTCTTCGATTTCCGGCGGTACATTGCTCTGGAGTTCTTCCCGGAACAGCTTCTTCATTTCTTCGTACAGGTCCACCGCCTGTTTCATGTTCCCCTGTTCGCAGTAGGTCCGGAGCAGCAGGGTATAGATGGATTCATCATAGGGATCATGGGCGATGAGCATCCGCCCGTACCGGGTTACCTTGGCCTGGTTCCGGACCGCCACCGCCTCCTTCAGTTTCTGGAGCAGGGCATCCATGTAAAGGGCTTCCAGCCGGTCCCGTTCCGTCAGATACCAGCTTTCGTATTCCGCCGCGTCCTTGATGAAGAATCCCTGGAGGAAGGCCCCCTGGTACAGATCCAGATTCCGTCCCGGATCCTCCTCAAAAGCCCGGGCATCCACCTCCGTCCGGATGGCCGGATTCACCTTGATGATGGCTTTCCGGGGAGAGATGAACACATCCGGCCCCAGGATCTTCTTGGTTTCGTAAATGGCATTCCGGAGATTCTTCCGGGCAATGGCATCGGGCTTGTCCGCCCACAGTACCCCGCTCAGTTCATCCCGCATCACTGTGCCTTTGACCAGCAGGTAGTACACCAGGGCATTGACTTTATTATAGGGAAAGAAGATTTCCTTTCCGTCCTTCTTGATAACCGGAGCGCCCAACAGCCGCGCTTGGATCAGACTCGTCATGTCTCCACACCTCAACCTTGAAAATTTATGATTCGTTTATCAACTCCTGAAAGGACCCCTCAAATTGTCGCATAATTAATCAGCTCTATTATAGTATAAATTTCCGGTAAAAAAAAGCCGGGGACTGCTGCTTCTGCCACAGTCCCCGTTTTTTCCCTTACCGGACCACAACTTTTCCTTTTTTGATGACTGTTTCCACAATATTGATTCCCGTATGGTAGGGCAGGAATTTGTAGGAAGGATACTGGAGGATCACCAGGTCCGCCTGTTTCCCCGGCTCCAGGGACCCGATCCGGTCCGCCCGGTCCAGAGCCGCCGCCCCGTTCAGGGTCAGGGCTGTGATGGCTTCCTCCGCGGTCATCTTCATATAGATCACCGCCAGGCCGATCATCAGCGGCACCGAGAAAGTGAACCCGCTGCCCGGGTTGAAGTCCGTGGCCAGAGCCACGGCACAGCCGGCGTCGATCATTTCCCGTGCCCGGGCGAATGGTTCCTTCAGACAGAACGCCGTGGTGGGCAGCAGGGTGGATACCACCCCATTGTCCGCCATGGCCCGAATTCCTTCGTCGGAGGCATGGAGCAGATGGTCCGCACTGGTGGCATGGAGTTCTCCCGCCAGTTCCGCACCGCCCAGGCTGACGATTTCGTCAGCGTGGATCTTCAGCTTGAAGCCCATCTTCCGGGCTTCCGTCAGCAGGTGACGGCTCTGTTCAATGGAGAATACCCCTTTTTCACAGAACACATCGCAGAATTCCGCCAGGTGTTTTTCTGCCACTTCCGGCATTACATCCTTCAGCAGGAATTCGATGAAGTCGTCTCCCCGGTCCTTGTATTCCGGCGGTACCGCATGGGCTCCCAGGAAAGTGGAAACCAGTTCGATGGGCTGCTTTTCATTCAGGTCCCGGACCACTTCCATCTGTTTGATTTCCGTGTCGTGGTCCTGGCCATAGCCGCTTTTGGCTTCTACAGTGGTGACCCCCATGGCCAGCATTTTCTTCAGGAAGTCCATGCTGTGGTCCACCAGCCCTTCCCGGCTGGCTTCCCGGGTGGCCTTCATGGTATTCAGGATGCCCCCGCCCCGTTCCATGATTTCCATATAGCTCATGCCGCCCATCCGCCAGAGGAATTCATCGGGCCGGTAGCCCCCGAATACCAGATGGGTGTGGGAATCCACAAAACCCGGCAGCACCGCCTTGCCGGAGGCATCGATCTGTTTGTCCGCCGGTACCAGTTTTTCCCAGTCCGGCTGGTTCCCGATGCTGCGGATCTTTCCGTTTTCAATCAGGATGGACTGGTTCTCATAGATTTTCAGCTGTTTCATTTCCCGGCCGTGCCGGGCGCTTTTCCCTTCCGGGGTTACGATCTGGGCCGCATTTTTGATCAGCAGTCTGTCAACCATACTTTCTTCCTCCGTTTCTGCCAGAAAAGGGTTGCCGCACGTTTCCGTGCAGCAGCCCTTGGGTTTCCTATGATCCCTGTTCCGTCAGTCTTTGATCACATGAGCCTTGGGATAAACCTTGGCCACTGCGTCTTTGATCTGTTTTTCGTCCGTCAGGTACGGCAGGGTGATCTGACCGACCCCGTAACGGGTCTTGTTGAATTCCAGAGCCGTTTCCATGGCATGTTCGTTCCGTGCCCAGGACCGGCGTGCCACACCGCTGATCACATCCCAGCTCAGGGAGCTGCGGATGATTTCATCCACCCGGTGGCTGCCGTCCAGGACCAGCCCGAACCCGCCGTTGATAGCCTTGCCGATGCCCACGCCGCCGCCGTTGTGGAGAGCGCACAGGCTCATGCCTCTGGCTGCGTTCCCGGCGAAGCACTGGACTGCCATGTCAGCCATCACATTGGAGCCGTCCTTGATGTTGGAGGTTTCCCGGAACGGAGAGTCCGTACCGGATACGTCGTGATGGTCACGGCCCATCATGACCGGTCCGATTTCTCCCTTGCGGACCAGTTCATTGAATTTCAGGGCGATGTTCACACGGCCCACTTCATCCTGGTACAGGATACGGGCCTGGGTGCCCACCACCAGTTTGTTCTTTTCCGCATCCCGGATCCAGTTGTAGTTGTCCCGATCCTGGTACCGGCGGTTCACGTCGATGCAGCTCATGGCTGCCATATCAGTCTTGTGCAGGTCTTCCGGCTTGCCGGACAGGCATACCCAGCGGAAAGGTCCATAGCCGTAGTCGAACAGCTGGGGTCCCATGATGTCTTCCACGTAGGAAGGCCAGATGAACCCGTCTTTGTCGTCCACGCCGTTCTTGGAGATTTCCTTCACTCCGGAATCGAACACGGCTTTCATGAAGGAGTTGCCGTAATCGAAGAAGTACACGCCCCGGGCGGTGATCTTCTTCAGAGCTTCGAAGTGAGCATGGAGGGTCTTGTCCACCAGTTCACGGAAATGGGCCGGATTTTCCGCCAGCATCCGGGTCCGTTCCTCAAAGGTCAGGCCCTGAGGGCAGTAGCCGCCATTGTAGGCATTGTGGCAGGAAGTCTGGTCAGATACCAGATCCACATGGATGTTGTGATCCACGATGTATTCCAGCAGGTCTACGATATTGCCGTGGTATGCGAAGGATTTGCCCTTCTTTTCCGCCATGGATTTCTGGGCCATGGCGATGACTTCCGGCAGGGAATCAGATACGCCGGAGATCCATCCCTGATCCAGACGGGTCTTGATCCGGGAGTAGTCCACTTCTGCCACGATGGCCGTGCAGTTGGCGATTTCCGCCGCTTTGCCCTGGGCACCGCTCATGCCGCCCAGACCGGAGGTGACGAACAGTTTGCCGCCCAGGTCCCCGTCTTCCGGAATCCCCAGTTTCATGCGGCCTGCGTTCAGGATGGTGTTGAAGGTCCCGTGGACGATGCCCTGGGGTCCAATGTACATCCAGCCGCCGGCGGTCATCTGACCATAGTTGGCCACGCCCATTTCTTCGGCGATTTCCCAGTCGTGGAGGTTGTCATATTCCCCGATCATCAGGCCGTTGGTGATGATGACCCGGGGGGCTTCCGGTTTGGAATGGAACAGTCCCAGAGGATGGCCGGATTCCATGACCAGGGTCTGGTCCGGGGTGATTTCTTCCAGGTACCGTTTGATCAGCAGGTACTGCATCCAGTCATGGCACACGCTGCCGGTTTCCCCGTAGGTGACCAGTTCATAGGGGTACAGGGCCACTTCAAAATCCAGGTTGTTGTCGATCATTACCTGGAAGGCCTTGCCTTCAGTGCATTTGCCTTTGTATTCATCAATGGGTTTCCCGTAGATCCGGCCTTCCGGACGGAAACGGTAGCCGTAGATCCGGCCCCGGGTGGTCAGTTCTTCCAAAAATTCCGGGATCAGTTCTTCATGATATTCTTCTGGGATATAGCGCAGGGCGTTTTTCAGAGCAATTTCAGTCTGTGCCGGAGTCAGGCGGAAGCCACGGTCCGGAGCCCGGCGGATGCCTTCCTGGAAAGGTTTCGGTTTGGGCAGCCCGTTGGGGAATTCCAGTTTAATGGTCATGGCTTTTCCGATTTCTTCATTCTTCATCATTGCAATACCACTCCTTTGCGTCATGCTTCGTGCAGGAATCTCATTTCCTCGACTTCATGGCTCCATTGTAAGAGATATTCATCTGAAAAACGTCTAATGACAGCGTCCATAAAAAATAAATTTCAGTTTTTTCCCGGAAATCCTATGGACGTTTTCACGGAATTCCGTCAAAAGAGAATCAAAAAAGGGGGTGTGAATTTTTTCACACCCCCTTTTTGTCAGCGGCCGATGGCAATCAATTTTGCAAATTGATTTTGAATCAGCACAAACCGTAGGGGGCGCAGGCCCGGCGCCCCGCATAACATATGATCAACTGCTGATTTGGCGGGCGGCCGGGCCTGCCGCCCCTACGGGAACGATTGATACAACCATTCCCGTTGTCCAAAGCCAGCTTTGCTGGCTTCCTTCGGCTGTTGTCAGCGCCGGGAAATGTCATTTCCCGGCGCCACCATGTTCCCGGAAATAATGGGGCGAATCCCCCCATTTCCCGAATCCCACTGTATCCCCTACGGAGGCCACCCGGGCGGACAGGCAGTTCCGGCACTGGTCCGGACTGTCTTCCACACAGGGTTTGTTGTCGTAGAGCAGGTAATCGGGCCGGAATTTGGGCAGGGTCACAATGGGCATCAGGATGTTGGCCCCGGCCTTCAGGCCCAGTTCCCGTCCCAGGGGATTCAGGGCCTGGAGGGCGGTGGTGGCGGCAATGTTCACGTCCTTCAGGAACAAGCGGGTCACCGCAATCATGTTCAGTCCCAGGATGAACCGGTGCTGCTGGGCTTCCGGGGTATTTCCCCCTTCCGCCACCACCTGTTTCCCCAGGGGGGTGTTGTGATGGACCACATAGGGCCCCATGCCGATCATGTCGATGTCCATGTCCCGGTAGAACAGAATGTCGTCCGCCAGGTCTTCCAGGGTCTGTCCCGGCAGGCCGATCATCACTCCGGTGCCCACCTGGTATCCCAGTTTCCGGAGAATTTCCAGGCAATGCTTCCGGACGGTCCATTCATGATGGCCGTCCCGGGGATGGAGGGTGGCATACAGCGCCGGATTGCTGGTTTCGATCCGCAGCAGGTACCGGTGAGCCCCTGCCTCCAGCCACCGCCGGTAGGTCTCTTCCGTCTGTTCTCCCAGGCACAGGGTCAGCCCCAGCTTCCCGTCACTGAGCTTCTTGATGTCCCGGATCAGTCCTTCCACAAAGGTGATGAATTCCTCATCCTGCCGTTCCCCGGACTGGAGAGTCAGGGAACCGTACTGGTTGTCCAGGGCCCACCGGGCCATGGCCAGGATGTCTTCCCGGGCGGTATCGAACCGTTCCACTTCCTCATTGTCCCGGCGGATGCCGCAGTAGAGGCAGTCTTTGATGCACCGGTTGGAAAATTCCAGGAGCCCCCGGTAATAGGCCACCCGGCCCACCGAAGCGCTTTTCACCTGGTAGGCGGCATCGTACAGGGCTTTCCGGTCTTCCGGATCCGTCAGCCCCAGCAGGGTGACCAGATCCTCCCGGTCCAGATTTTCTTTATGCAGCAGAGTTTGGAGATCCATAGCATTCCTTTCTTCAAATCAGTTTGTGTTTCAGATAGGTCCCCTTCCGGTACCGGGGCACGTAAATCACGGCCCGGACGGCCCAGTCCAGGAACATGGCGATCCAGGCCCCGAACATGCCGCACCGGAGCGGCCCGCACAGGAGGTACGCGCCGCCCACCCGGACCAGCATCATGCTCAGCACCCCCACCACCATGGCGAACCGGGCGTCCCCCGCACTGCGGAAGGTCACCGGCAGGGTAAAGGCCAGGGGCCAGACCAGGGTCTGGAGGGTGCCGTGCCAGAACATGATTTCCCAGACCATGTCCATGGTCTCCTGGGGAAACCGGTAGATCCACAGGATCAGGGGCCAGCCGGCAAAACTCAGCAGGGTCATGGTCAGGTTGGTGCCCATGATGAGGGCGATGATCTTCCGGGTGTAATACCGGCTCTGGGGCACGTTGCCGGCTCCCAGGCACCGGGCCACCACGGCGGTCATCCCCATGTTCATGGCCATCCCTGGCAGCACCTGGAAATTGGTGAACACGGTACCCACCGCATTGGCGGCAATGGCACTGGTGCCAAAAGTGGTGATCACGCTGACCACCACCACTTTTCCCAGCTGGAACAGGCCATTTTCCACACTGAAGGGGATCCCCACCCGAAGAATCCGGCGGATCAGGTCCCCGTCCAGCCGGACCTTCCGGAGCGGCGGCACCTGGAGCAGGAACCGGGCATGTTCCGCACCGTACAGCACGATCAGGACGGACAGGATCCGGCTGATCAGGGTGGACAGGGCCGTGCCAAAGACTCCCCAGCGGAGGATGTAGATGGCTGTATAGTTGCCGGCGATGTTGAAGATATCCGCCCCCAGCACAATGAGCATGGGGAACTTGGTGTTCCCGGCGGTGCGGAAGATCACACTGCCCCCCTGGAACAGGGCGATGAAGGGGATGGTCAGTCCGATGACATCCAGATAGTCACTGGCGCTCCGGAGCACATCCGGGGCAATGTCCCCGTACAGCCGGTGCAGAATGAAGGACCGGCTGCCGTAGAAGATCCCCATGAGCACCAGGGAGATCAGCCCGGCCACCCAGATCAGCTGCCGCCCGGCTTCCCTGGCCCGTTCCTGTTCCCGGTGGCCCAGGTACTGGCCCATGATCACGGAGCCCCCGGTGGCCAGGGCCACGAACACCAGGATCAGCAGCACCATGATGTTGTCGATGAGCGAAATGCCGGATACCGCCGCTTCCCCCAGGGCAGCCGCCATCAGGGAATCGGTGAACCCGGCCAGGACCACCAGGAACTGTTCGATGATGAGCGGCAGGAACAGCCTGAACAGATCCCGGTTGGTGAAAAGGAGCCGTTGGCCCCCAGGAGGGGTCAGAAAACGCTTGAACAATGATACCATAGAACCCTCCTTATGGAAAGGGGGTGCTGCCGGGCAGCACCCCTCTTTATTCTTCTTTCTCTTTGATCAGGCCCCGCTTCTTCTTGCTGGCGTAGACGAAGTAGTAGGGCAGAATCACCAGGCAGCCACCCAGGCCCCAGACCAGCTGCATGGGTTTGGCGTTGGACAGCATCCACAGGCTGGTGACAATGGCGATCACCGGAATGGTGATGCCCCCGGGGATCTTGTAGGTCCGGGGACGGTCCGCCCACTTTTTCCGGAACACGATCACCGCCAGGCAGGTGGGCAGGTACTGGGTGAACCGGGACACGGCGCTGATGGCTGCCAGGGTGGTGAAGCTGCCGCTCCAGGCCAGGGCAATGCTCAGAATGGCAATGACGATACTGGCCACATAGGGAGTCCCCCAGGGAGTCCGTTTGGCCAGGATTTCCGGCAGCATCCCGTCTTCGGACAGGGATGTGCAGGCCCGGGGCGCAATGAAGGCTTCCGCCATGTTGATGCCCCCCATGGAGAACAGGGTCCCCACCAGGATGATGTAGGCTCCCACCGGTCCCACGATCCGTCCGAAGGCGGTCTGGATGGGTGCCTTGTCGGCGGCCAGGTCCGGTCCCAGGATACCGATGGAAATGGCCACCACCAGCATGTAGATCACGGTCACCAGGAGCATGGTCAGAATGATGCCCCGGGGCAGGTTCTTCTTGGGATCCTTGAAGTCTTCGGCCCCCACCGCAATGGCTTCAAAACCGGTAAAGGCAAAGAACATGGTAATGGCCGCATTGGCAAAGGCTCCTTCTTCCAGGTGAGCCGGCACAAAGGGGGTGAAGTTGCTGCCGTTGAGGAAGAAGATCCCCAGGGCAATGAACAGTACCAGGGGTACCAGTTTGGATACGGTCAGGATATTGTTCAGGTATTTGGTGGTCTTGACCCCGGCAATGTTCAGGGCACTGAGCCCCCCGATCAGCACCGCGGCAATGATGTCCTTGGCCTGTTCCCCGGAAAAGGCCGGGAAAGCGGCCCCCAGGGCGGTGGCAAAGCCCACGGCCATGGCGGCCCAGGCGATGATGGTCACCACCAGTTTCAGCACCCCGATCTCATAACCCCAGAAATCTCCGAAGGCGGCTTTGGCATACAGATAAGGCCCCCCGTTCCGGGAAAAGAACCCGGCAGCTTCCGCAAAGCACAGGGCCAGGGCCCCGGCCAGGAAGGCGTCGAACAGCAGGATGCCCAGGGAAGCCGGACCCATCAGGGCATAGGCCCGGTTGGGCAAAAGGAAGATCCCGGTACCGATAATGGAATTGATGCCCAGCAGCACAATGCTGAACAGGCCGAATTTCTCTTTTTTCTCCGTCATGTTATGCTTTCTCTCCTTTGGCTGCTGCAATGAAATCCGTAAAAATGGCTTTGGCCTGGTCATTGTTGATGGACATCATTTCCGGATGGAACTGGTAGGCCATCAGGTAGGTTTCCCCGATGCCTTCCATGATTTCCACGGTGCCGTCCTTGGCCCGTCCGGTGACCTTCAGCCCTTCGCCCACCTGGTGCACAGTCTGGTGGTGATGGGTGTTGGTGACCCACTCCGTCCGGCCCAGGATCCGGGCGGCCCGGCTCCCTGCCTGGATTTCCACCGTATGGGTGGGAGTGGCGGGATCCTGGTTCTGGGAATGCTTCACAAAGGAATTTTTGTCCAGGGACAGGTCCTGGTACAGGGTTCCCCCATGGGCCACATTGATGATCTGGCAGCCCCGGCAGATGCCCATCACCGGGATCCCCCGCTTTTCCGCTTCCGCCAGCAGCAGCTGGTCGAACCGGTCCCGGGCCGGCCACACCGGACCGATCTGCCGGCAGGGTTCTTCCCCGTACAGAAGGGGATACACATCATGGCCCCCGCTGAGCACCAGCCCGTCCACCCGGCTCATGATTTCCCGGGCGGCTTCCTCATCTTCCGTAAAGGGCACCAGGATGGCCACCCCTCCGGCTTCGTTCACGGAACGGATGTAGTCGTCATTCACATAGGAACGGTGGTACCCGGCAAAGGGTCCGTGGTCATCCACCATGTGGCTTCCAGAGACGCCGATCAAAGGTCTTTTCATGGTTGCATCGCTTCTTTCTGTATTGGATTTATTTATGGAACAACTGGTTGGCATAATGGACACTGGCTACGGCATTGGCTCCGTAGAAATCGGCACCGATGGTCCGGGCGTATTCTTCCGTCATCACGGCGCCCCCCACCATCACCCGGCAGTCCGGCAGCGCCTGGCGGAGCTGGCGGATGGTTTCTTCCATGGAACCCACGGTGGTGGTCATGAGGGCACTGAGTCCCACCAGTCTGGCATCATGTTCCCGGGCGGCTTTCACCACTTCTTCCGGGGGCACATCCTTTCCCAGGTCGATGACCTGGTACCCGTAGTTTTCCAGCAGCACTTTCACGATATTCTTGCCGATGTCATGGATATCCCCTTTTACGGTGCAGATCACAATGGGATCTCCTTTTTCCGTACTGGCTCCTTTGGCAATGGACTGCTTCAGGATTTCGAATCCGGCTTTGGCCGCATCGGCGCTGACCAGCAGCTGGGGAAGGAACAGCTTCTTCTTTTCGAACAGGTCCCCCACGATGTTGAGGCCCGGGATCATGGATTCATTGATGATGTCCAGAGCCGGTTTTCCTTCCGCCAGCTGCTTCCGTACCCCGTTTTCCACCTGGCTGGTGAGCCCTTTCACAATGGCCTCTTCCAGAGGATATTCCTTCTGGGGACCTTTGGCCGCCGGTTTGGCGCCCCCCTGGGATTTGGCCACAGCCACCATCTGGAGCGCGTCCGCAAAGTATTCCACATACTTCTTGCAGCCTTCATCCTTGCCGCTGAGGGCTCCGTAGGCAATGTAGGCTCCCATCATGGCTCCGCTGTTGGGATTGATGATCCCGGCGGAAAGCCCCGCCTCCATGGCCAGGGCGAAGAAGGCACTGTTCACCGCATCCCGGCTGGGAAGTCCGAAGGAGATGTTGGACACCCCCATGACGGTCTTGATGTTCCAGGCCTTCAGCTGCCGGATCACTTCCAGGTCGATCCGGGCATTCTGCCCTCCGGTGCTGATGGTCATGGCCAGGGGATCCATCACCATGTCCCTGGCCGGGATCCCGTACTTCCCGGCTTCGGCGATTACCTTGTCCGCCACTTCCAGCCGGCCTTTCGCGGTATCCGCAATGCCTCCCTCGTCCAGGCACAGCCCCACCAGGGCCGCCCCGTACTTTTTGGCCAGGGGCAGCACGTCCGCCATGTTTTCCGCCTTGCCGTTGACGGAATTCAGCAGGGGACGGCCGTTGTAGATCCGCAGGGCCCGTTCCATGGCTTCGATGTTGGAGGTGTCGATCTGGAGCGGGACGGAGGTGATGGACTGGAGGGTGAGGATCACCTTTTCAATCAGGGCCGGTTCATCCACCCCGGGCACCCCCACGTTCACATCCAGTACCTGGGCGCCCTTGTCCAGCTGTTCCAGGGCCAGCTGGCATACATAGTCCATGTTCTGGGACTTCAGGGCCTCCTTCAGCCGGGGTTTCCCGGTGGGATTGATCCGTTCTCCGATGATCACCGGCATCCCTTCAAAATCCACCGCCCTGCCGTAACCGGCAATGGCGCAGGGAGCCCCGGACCGGGGTGCCGGCAGGGGAATGTCCCGGCAGGCTTCGATGAGCCGGGCAATGTGGTCCGGGGTGGTGCCGCAGCAACCTCCCAGCACGGAAACCCCGGCTTCTGCAAAGGGCACCATCAGCGGAGCGTACCCTTCCCCATCGATGTGGAACACGGTCTTCCCGTCCTTCTGGACCGGCAGCCCGGCATTGGGATTGGCCACCAGGGGGATATCCACCGCCTGGAGTGCCTGAGGCACCAGCTTCACCAGGGTGTCAGGACCCTGGCCGCAGTTGAACCCCACCGCAGAAACCCCCAGGGATTCCGCCATCACCAGGGCCGTGGTCACATCCGCCCCGTTCAGCAGCTTCCCATCCTCATCAAAGGTAAAGGTGCACACAATGGGCAGGTCTGCATTTTCCTTAGCTGCCAGGATGGCCGCTTTGGCTTCGTAACTGTCGCTCATGGTTTCGATCAGGATCAGGTCCGCTCCCGCAGCGGCTCCTGCCTTCACCTGGGCGGCGTACAAAGCCACCGCCTCTGCAAAGGGCAGGTCCCCGAAAGGCTGGAGCAGTTTCCCGGTGGGGCCCAGATCCAGGGCCACAAATCCGTCCCGGACTTCTGCAGCAAACGCCGCCCGGGCATTTTCCACCCCGGCCCGGACCAGTTCTTCCACTTCCGGCTGGCCGTGGGCTGCCCCGAACTTCAGCCCGTTGGCTCCGAAGGTATTGGTTTTCAGGATATCCACTCCGGCCCGTACATAGGCCTGGTGGATGGCCCGGACCTTCTCCGGATGGAGCAGGTTCCAGGTTTCCGGCAGTTCTCCCGGCTGCAGGCCGGCTTCCTGGAGCATGGTCCCCATGGCTCCGTCAAAGAACAGCCGTCTGGTATGCAAAGCTTCTGTAAAATTCATGATTCCTCCTGACGAAAAGGACAATCTACATTGCCGCAGGCGGCACATTTGTTTTTCTTCCCGCAGCGGCCCATTTCCGTTTCCCGGGGCTCTTTCCCGCTCCGGTCGATGCCGATCACCGCCGTGACGCTTTTGGTGGGGGCCATGATGCCCCCGGCGGTCAGGGTCAGTCCGATGGTCTTGGGACAGTTGAGGAGACGGAAGATCTTCTGCTGTTCCCCCAGATCCCAGTCCCCGTATCCGGGAGAAAACCGGCTCCGGTACTGCCAGGTGTCCGGCAGGTCCTCTTTCCACAGGATCTCCTGCTGATCCAGGTAGCTTTCGATCAGGGAAGAGGCCACCGCCTGGGCCGCCGCCCCTTCCGCAATGCTCCGGATGCTGATCCGGCGCAGGGCCGTATCCACCCGGGCTCCCAGGGTGGCCCCGAACAGCAGCAGGGCATCACAGCCTTCCAGATGCCGGGCCAGGCCCGAACTGACAAATTCCGTGCCGTTCTCCAAAATCACCCGGCCCTTTTCCCGCTCCGTTCCCTGGATCACCCGGCAGCTCCACTGCTGGAGGATGTTCCGGGGCTGGACTTCGTTGCGCAGCTGGAGAAAGGCCCGGTCCACGGTGACTTTCGCCTGGTCATCCCCCGGCCGAGCCCCGAAATACCGGAGAGCCTCTTTTTCATCAAACTGGATCCGCAGATTCCCCATGGCCCGTCTCCTTTCAGCAGCGGATGATTTCCGACAGATTGCTGCGGATGCCGCCGATGATTTCCGGCTTGTTCATGGTGTAGATATGGATATTGGTAAAGCCGTTGGCGATCAGGTCCACGATCTGGCCAATGGCATAGGCCATACCCGCCTGTTTCAGAGCCGCCGGATGGTCGGCGAACCGTTCCGCCATGGCCCGGAGAGGCGCCGGCACCGGGGTACCGCTGAGGGTGAAGATCTTTTCGATCTGCTTCAGATTGGTCACCGGCATAATCCCGGCCACCACCGGCACCTGGATGCCCTTGGCCAGCAGCCGGTACATGAAGTTGTAGAACATGCTGTTGTCGAAGAACATCTGGGTCACCAGGAAATCGCAGCCGGCTTCCACCTTCATTTTGGTGTGTTCCAGGTCTTCATCCAGCCCGGCGGCTTCCGGATGGCCTTCCGGATAGGTGGCGCCTCCCACACAGAAATCCCCGTAGCTTTTGATTTTTTTCACCAGGTCGCTGGCATGGGCATAATCTCCCAGAGGATGGTCCTGGCCCTGGGGCAGGTCGCCCCGGAGCGCCAGTACATTTTCCACATGGGCATCTTTCAGCTGGTCCAATACTCCTTCGATTTTCCCTTCATCGGCTCCCACACAGGTGAGATGGGCCAGGGCCGGCACCCCGCACCGTTCGATTTCGGACACCAGGGCCACACTTTTGCCAACAGCCGTCCCGCCGGCTCCGTAGGTGACACTCATGTAATCCACTCCCTGGATGGCAATGGTCCGGACGATTTCCTGGGCATGTTCCAGTTCACTGCCCTTTTTGGGCGGGAACAGTTCGCAGGATACGCAGACCTTGGGACTCTTTAACAGGTCTATGATTTTCAAAGAAGCTACCCCCTCATGCAAAAGCAAAAGTATATTATTTCATTTTACCCCAGAAAGGACTGAAAAAGCAAAGCCTTTTTCCGTTCCGGCCGCCCTATTTCTCTTTCTTTCCCCGGATCCAGTCCCGAAGCCGGACCAACCCCTGTTCCAGCCGGACAATGTCCGGTTCCGTGGAAAGAGCCACCCGGAGATAGGCCTGGAGCCCCCGTTTGCCGCAAAGGAACCGGTCCGAATGATAGACCCGGATTCCCTGCTGCTGGAGGTCCTGCTCCACTTCCGCCCCGCTGCGGGTATCCGGAATGGGCAGCCACCGGTAGAAGCTGAGGGGATGGCCCTGGCCTTCCAGTTCCGGGAAATACCGGAAAAACAGCCGGTTCCGTTCGGCCGCCAGTTCCTGTTTTTTCCGGACCATGGCGGTAGCGGTACCGGTGAGGATCAGTTCCGTAATGATTTCTCCATCCAGGGAAGAAGTCTTCACATTCACATTGAACAGGGCCTGGAGCAGGGGCTCCCGGAACCGGTCCGGGAAAACCAGGTAGGCCACCCGGAGCCCGGCGCACAAAGGTTTGGAGGTGCCGCTCACATACAGGCTCTGTTCCGGAACCAGCCGGGCCAGGGGGCCCTGGTAATCGGCTACGGTGCCGGCGGTGAAGAAGGCGTGGATGTCATCCTCCACCAGGATCAGCTGTTCCTTCCGGATCACCTGGGCCAGGGCCTGTTTCCGCCGTTCCGAGATCATCCGGGTGGTGGGATTGCAGCAGCTGGGCATCAGGAATACACCCTTCAGGGCGTTGAGCCGGTGCTGCCGTTCCAGGAGATCCGCCCGCATTCCCTCTTCATCACTGCCAATGGCCACCAGCTGGAGATGGTGGAGCCGGGCCAGCTCGATGAAATTGGCATAGGTATAGGTATCCACCCCGATCCGGTCCCCCGGGTCGAAGAGGGCCAGCAGCGCCAGGGCCAGGCCGTTCTGGGTACCGGATACCAGCACCAGATGGTCCGGGTCCGTTTCCAGCCCGATGTTCTTCAGCCAGTTGACCCCGGCCGCCTTCTGATGGGGCATGCCGGTGGGACAGGCGTAATCCAGCAGCCGGGGAAAAGTCTTCCGCCCGGCGATTTCCCGGGCCAGATTCCGGATCTGATCCGGCAGCACCTGGAAGGGATTCTCGAACCCCAGATCGATCAGCGCCGGCCGGGCCGCTTCCGTGGAAATGGTCACGGACCGGGCCGCACTGGACGACACAAAAGTGCCGCTGCCGGTAACCGCCTGGAGCAGGCCCTTCAGTTCGCACAGCTTGTAAGCCCGGGTCACCGTGGTGAAATTGATGCCCAGGAACCGGGCCAGTTCCCGCTGGGGAGGCAGACGGGTGCCCGGAGCCAGGGTACCGGAAGCAATGGCTTCCTTCAGCTGCCGGGCCAGGGACAGATAGATGGGGCGGGTAAGGGTTTCCCGGTCCGGTTTCCAGGATAGCGGATAGGTAAGAAATGAATTGACGGCCATAAATACCTCCTGCAATTGTATTCCATACAATTATACTGATTATTGTATGGAGTATCAATCATTTTATTGGCTTTTTCCCCTGTTTCCCTTCTTTTTTCTGGTTTTATGAAAAGAATACCGGGATTGTTTTTTCAAACAATTTTGTAATGCATACATTTTCCTGATTGATTGTACGTATTTTCCATGATATGCTGATGGTGCAAATGATACGAATTGGAGGTACCGTCATGAAGCCAAGCTCTCTTTCCCTTTCCCGTCCCTGCACCGCCAGCCTGCCTTCCCTTGTCCGGGACCGGCGAATCCAGGCCCTGCGCTGTGCCTTTCCCCATACCCTGCCCATCCTGGCCGGCTTCCTGTTCCTGGGGCTCACCTATGGAATCTGGATGCATGCTGCCGGGTTCCCCTTCTGGTACCCCATGTTCATGAGTCTCCTGATTTTTTCCGGTTCCGTGGAATTCGTCCTGGTAAACCTGATGGTGGGAGTCTTCGATCCCGCCCAGGTCTTCCTGGTGAGCCTGATGATCAATGCCCGGCATCTATTCTACGGTCTGTCCATGCTGGACCGGTACAAGGGCACCGGCTGGAAAAAGCTCTACCTGATTTTCGGGCTCTGCGATGAAACCTTTTCCATCAACTATACCGCCCGGATCCCGGAAAATGTGGACCGGGGCTGGTTCCTGTTCTTCATCACCTTCCTGGACCATATGTACTGGTTCATCGGCGCCACCCTGGGCGGCCTGTTCGGTGGCTGTCTCCGGTTCGACACCCGGGGGCTGGGGTTCGTCCTGACCGCCATGTTCGTGGTGATTTTCCTGGAACAGTGGCTGAAGGAAGACAGCCATGTAAGCTCCCTTTTGGGACTGGGGATTGCCCTGGTGATGCTGAACCTGACCGGCTCGCAGCACTTCCTGCTGCCGTCCCTGGGGGCCATCCTGGCCGTCCTGCTGCTGCTTCAGAAGAACCTGGAACAGAAAGGAGCCCGGCCATGAGCTTCTTCCAGCATCTTGCCATCCTGTTCCTGGCCATCATCAGCACCCAGCTGACCCGGTTCCTGCCCTTCCTGCTGTTCCCGGCAGGGAAACCCACCCCGGCCCGGGTCCGGTACCTGGGCACGGTGCTGCCATCGGCAGTATTCGGTCTCCTGGTGATCTACTGCCTCAAGGACGTTTCCTTCACCACTGGTACCCACGGACTTCCGGAACTGCTGTCCATGGGCGTGGTGATCCTGCTCCACCTGTGGAAGCGCCAGTTTCTCCTCTCCATGGCCGGAGGGACCCTGTGCTATATGGTGATGGTGCAGATGGGAGCCTTTACCTGAATGAAGGCCCCCATCGTGGTCAGTTGTCAATGGTCAATTGCCGAATGATAAAATTTGCAAGCAAATTTTTAATTAACAGTAAAAAATATAATTATTGCCATATCAGACACAATATGGATTTTGCATAATAAAAGAACCCGTCCATTCAGGCGGGTTCTTTCCTTTGGCCATTGACATTTGACCATTGACAGACCAACTTCACTCCGCCTCAAACAGCGGCAGATTGGCCAGGACGGTGATGTCCTTCCGTCCCATGGAGTCTCCTTCGGCCAGGATGGCCATTTTTCCGTTCACCGTGCCTCCGGCTTTGGCCACCAGTTCTTCCAGGGCCTTCATGGAGCCTCCGGTGCTGATCACATCGTCCACCAGGGTCACTTTGTGGCCCCGGACCCGGTCGATGTCCTCATCCTGGAGGCAGAGCATCTGCTTGCCCTGGGTGGTGATGGATTCATCCTCCACAATCAGGGGATGTTCCATATAGGCCTTGAGGGATTTCCGGGCCACGATGTACCGGGGCATGCCCAGGATCCGGGCCATGGCCTGGACCAGGGGAATCCCCTTGGTCTCTGCCGCCATCAGGATGTCCGTCCCCTCCGGCACCTTTTTGGCCAGCTCTGCCGCGGTCTTTTCCACGATTTCCGTATCCCCCAGGATCACGAATCCGGCAATGGCCAGGGTATCCGAAATATTGATTACCGGCAGGGACCGTTTCACCCCTGCCACTTCCAGTTCATAAAAGCGCTTTGCCACCTTGGCACCCTCCCCATTTTACTTTTCGATGCCTGTTTATCCACAGGCGGGATCCCCGCTGGTACACGGTTTTCTCCCGTTCAGGCTTCGGTTATCCACACTATCCACAGCACAGATGTTCATAAGTGGATAACTCTGTGCATAACTTACAGATCGTTGGTCATACGGGGCGGCATGCTCCATTCCACCAGCACCCCGGTATTCACCCACAGCCGGGTAAGCGCCTGCTGGCAGTCTTCCCAGCTTTTCCGGGGATCCACGGTGATTTCCCCGAAATGGTAGGTGCATTCGTCCGTAGGGACTTCCAGTTTCCGGGGCTGGTTCAAAAAGTCCCGTACTTTCTGGGCCGCTGCTTCCCCATCCGGAATGAAAACCGTCATTTCATGGGTTTCTTCGTTGTAATCCAGATATCCATAATGTCCATTGTAGTTTAAGGTAACACTTTGCACTGCCATTTCTCGCACCGCACCTCTCTTTATGATAAGCCATTATATCACAAAAACGGTGCCGCCGTCATTCTTCCCTGCGGACCATGGGCTTCAGCCGCTGTTCCATGGGCATGGATTTTTTGGGCGCATGGGATTTGGCCCGCTGCATCATGGCCGCCTGGACGCTGATCCGTTTCCGGCCGTGGGGATAGGCCCGGCGCCAGGTCCCGTTGGCCAGCATGCCATGGGCTCCCACATTGTCCTTCAGGCACAGGTCCAGGAATTCCTTCACCCGGTCGATATGGGCCTTCCGTTCCACCGGGAACAGCAGTTCCACCCGGTCGTTCAGGTTCCGGGGCATCATGTCCGCACTGGACAGGTACAATTCCTCATTGCCGTTGTTGGCAAAATAGTACACCCGGCTGTGTTCCAGGAACCGCCCGATGATGGACCGGACGGTGATGTTTTCGCTGACCCCTTTGATCCCGGGCCGCAGGCCGCAGATGCCCCGGACGATCAGGTCGATTTTCACCCCGGCCTGGGACGCTTCGTAGAACTTCCGGATCACCGGCTGGTCGATGAGGGAATTCATCTTGGCGGCAATGTACCCGGTGCCCCCGGCTTTCACATGGGCGATTTCCCGGTCCACCAGTTCGTAGATCTTTTCCCGGAGGCCGATGGGAGCCATCACCAGCTTGTTGAACACCGGCGGTTCAGAATAACCGCTGAGCACATTGAAGAAGGCGGAAGCATCCTGGCCGTACTGGTCGTTGGCGGTGAGCAGCCCCAGGTCCGTGTACAGCTTGGCGGTCTTGTCGTTGTAGTTCCCGGTGCCCAGATGCACATACCGTTTGATCCCGTCCGCTTCCTTCCGAACGATCAGGATGATCTTGGAATGGGTCTTCAGTCCCATGAGCCCGTAGATCACGTGACAGCCGGCCTTTTCCAGCCGCCGGGCCCAGACGATGTTGTTTTCTTCGTCGAACCGGGCTTTCAGTTCCACCAGGGCAGTCACCTGCTTGCCGTTTTCCGCCGCCCGGGCCAGGGCCGCCACCAGGGGAGAATTGCCGCTGACCCGGTACAGGGTCTGTTTGATGGCCAGCACCTGGGGGTCTTCCGCCGCTTCCGACACCAGCTTCACAATGGGGTCGAAGCTTTCATAGGGATGATGGAGCAGGATGTCATGTTCCCGGATCTTCCCGAACAGATCCTCATAATCCGGCAGTTCTTCCGGCTGCTGTCCGGTGTAGGGAGTGAACTTCCACTGGTCCATCCCCGGCTGGTCGATGAATTTGTTCAGGAAGGTCAGATCCAGAGGCCCCTGGATTTCATATACATCCCGGGGTTCCAGATCCAGATTCTCCACCAGGAAATCCTTCAGGTACTTGTCATCGGTGGCGTTGATTTCCAGCCGCACCGCAGCCCCCCGCTTCCGTTTCCGCAGGGACCGTTCGATTTCCTTCATCAGATCCCGGGTGGCGTCTTCCTCCACTTCCAGGTCGCTGTCCCGGGTGATCCGGAAGGAAACCATGTCCACGATGGTGAGCCCTTTGAAAAGGTCCTGGCAGTGTTCCATGATCAGGTCTTCCAGGAACACATAGGACCGTTCCCCATCCCGGCCCATCAGGGAAATGAACCGGGGCAGCACCGAAGGCACCTGAACGAAGGCGATTTTCTGTTCTCCCTTCTGGTCCCGGAGCTCCACGGCAATGTTCAGGGATTTGTTGGCCAGGAAGGGGAAGGGACGGGCCGCATCCACCGCCATGGGTGTCAGCACCGGAAAGACCATTTCCTGGTAGTAGTTTTCCAGTTCTCTCCGCTGGTCCGGTTCCACGTCCTTCACCCGGGAAAACCGGATGGCATATTTTTCCAGTTCATTGACCAGAGCAAAGAAGTACCGGTACTTCAGCTTCATCTGGTTGTGGGCGGACAGGGCGATGTTCCGCAGCTGGTCCTCTACATTCAGGCCTGCCGCATCCACATGGTCCACTCCTGCCGCTTTCTGTTCGATCAGCCCGGCCACCCGGACCATGAAGAATTCATCCAGGTTGGACGCAGAAATAGCCACGAACCGCAGCCGCTCCAGCAGGGGCAGGTTCCGCACTCCGGCCTCCCGCAGTACCCGCAGGTTGAATTTCAGCCAGCTCAGTTCCCGGTTCACGTAATATTCTGGTTTGTTCAGATCGATTTTCATCATTTCTCCTCTGCTTTCTCCAAAACCGGCCGCAGGCCGAATACTTCTTCAAAGAAACCGCTCCGTTTGCTGAAGATCCACTCTTCCAGGGACAGGTTTTCCCGGCTTTTTGCCCGGACCCGCAGTTCGTTGCCCCGGATGGCCACTTTGCAGTCCCTGATCTTCTGCCGGCCGCTGATGTCCAGGGAATCCGCCAGCCGCAGAATGCCGGCCAGTTTGGCCACCAGAGGCGGGATCCCGCTGCCAAAATCTTTGGGCTCGCTGCCGTTCAGTTCCGGCCGTTCCAGAGTATACAGATAGGAAATCTGTGCGATGGTGTGGCACTGTTCCTCACTGAACCCCAGCAGGTCCGCGCTGTCGATCAGATAGTAGTTGTACCGGTCGTAGGTCCGCATGGACGCGTATTTCCCGATATTGTGCAGATAGGCTGCCGCCCGGAGCAGGATCTTATCTTCCTCATCCAGTCCCTGGGAAGGAGCCAGAGCATCAAACAGCCGGCAGCTCATGGTTTCCACCCAGGCTGCATGGGGGGCATCGTAATGGAACCGGTTCCCGACGCTCCGGACCAGGCTCATCTGGATATCCAGCATCTCTTCCAGGAATTTCCGGTCCAGCTGCCGGGCGATGTAGAGGATCTTCATCCCGTCCACAAACCGGTCCACGGGCATCAGGATCTTTTCCGCCCGGGACATTTCCATCAGCAGCTGGCAAAGGGTCACAGCCGGCAGGGCCACTTCCGTTTCTTCCGGATTCAGGCGGAACAGCTTTTCCAGCTGGCTTTCCTTCAGCCGGTGGATCCGGTGGTAAAATTCTTCCACTTCCCCGGCCGAAAAGGAAATGTTTTCCTTCCGGTCCCGCTCCTTCCCGAACAGATCCAGCAGCACCTGGCTTTCCGTCCCGGTAAGCACCAGCATGCCGATGGTTTCATCGGCCAGTTCTTCCGCCACCACGCCGATCCGGTCCTGGAGATATTCCTTCAGGGCCTGTTCGAAATGGATGCTGGACCGCTCATTCCGGGTGAACTGTTCCTTCAGCCGGACCAGCCCCACATGGAGGTTCTGCTGGAACTTCACTTCCCGGTCCTTCACATAGGTGAGCCCCAGGCCACCGGAGGAAATATCCGCCAGCAGCACCCCTTCCCGGGGCAGGGGCATGTTTCCGTGGGTCTCCAGGGTCCGCAGCAGGGATGCCATCTTGGTGTAGATTTCCCGGGACATGTTCACCACTTCGATCTGGAACCCGGTTTTCACCAGCACCTGGTCCAGGAAATACTGCCGGTTTTCCGCTTCCCGGACAGCAGTGGTGGCCTGGAGGATATAGGATTTGATTCCGTATTCCCGCATCACCTGCCGGTAGCCTTTCAGGATTTCCACAATCTGGAGCATGGTTCCAAAAGAAATTTTCCGGGTCTGGAAGGTTTCTTCTCCCAGCCGGACCCTGCTGCGCAGTTCCGTAATGATCCGGATGTCATCCAGACCGGTATATTCCATCAGCTGCATGGTGATGTTCTCTGACCCCAGATGGATCACCGCTGCAGACCGCAATTTTTTCCTGGCCATAAATACCTCCTTGCCCCGGGTATAACTCTGTTTCTCCTACCCTCAGTGCAGCAATCGTGTTATACTAGTTTTAGTTTAACACTTCTATTATAAGAAAAAAACAGCGTTCGGGGAGTATAGTTTTTTTATATACACCTGTGAATCGGGGGATTTTATGAAACGCATTGCCATTATCGACGTGGGCTCCAACTCAGCCCGCCTGGTCATCATGGAAGTCCATACGTCCCATGCCTGCAACCTGGTCTATAACCAGAAGGACCCGCTGCGGCTGGCACTCAAGACGGACCGGAAAGGCTATCTGACGGAAGAAGCCTTTGCCGCCACCACCAACTGCCTGAAGAATTTCGCCTCCATGTGCCGGATTTTCCATGTGGACGAGACCATTGCGGTGGCCACCGCCGCCATCCGGAACGCTCCAAACGGGGCCAAGCTGGCCAAAGCCGCTTCCCAGGCTTCCGGCATCAATCTGGAAATCATCTCCGGGAAAACGGAAGCCTATCTCAGCTATCTGGGTGTCATCAACACCATCGCCGTCAATGACGCAGTGATCTTCGACCTGGGAGGTGCCTCCACGGAAGTGATCCTGGTCCGGGACCGGAAACTGGTGGAAAGCGTCAGCCTGCCCATCGGCTGCGTAAACCTGACCAAGAACTTCAAACTGAACAACATGGCGGATCCGGCTGCTCTGAACAAAATGCGCCGGGCCATCAACGACCAGATGCAGAAGGCGCCCTGGATCGCCGGCTGCGGCCTGCCTCTCATCGGAGTAGGAGGCACCGCCCGTTCCGTTGGGAAGATCGAGCAGAAACGGACCAAATACTTTACGTCCAAGCTCCACAATTACCAGTTCGCCGTCCAGGACTTCAAGGAATGGTACAAGACCCTGCCGGGCACCACCCTGGCCACCCGGCGCCGGATCCCCGGCCTGTCCAACGATCGGGCGGACGTGATCATTGCCGGTTCCTCCATCATCAAGGCCCTGGCGGACCGGAGCAAAGCCCGGAAACTGATTGTTTCCGGCTGCGGGCTCCGGGAAGGCCTGTTCTCCCAATATCTCCACGAACACACGGACCGGCCTCTGATTGTCCCGGATATCCTGGCAACGGCCCGGGAAAACATGATCCACCTCTATTCCCCTGATGAAGAACACTGCCGGCTGGTGGCCCGGTATGCTCTTCAGCTGTTCCAGGGCTGGCAGTCCCTCCACAAACTGGAGGCAGCCCGGTGGGAACCCTTGCTGGAAACCGCCGCCCTGCTCCATGATACAGGGATCACCATCAACTACTACAATCACACCCGGCACAGCGGGTACCTGATCGAAAACGGGAAGCTGTTCGGGCTGAACCACCTGGATGTGGTGTACACCGCCATCCTGGCCGCCTGGCATCATGGAGTGAACCGGGGCTACCTGCGGAACCGTCCCTACCGGAAGCTGATCCCGGAAGCGGATATGAAACGGCTGAGCAACGGGGCCCTGCTCCTGGCCCTGGCAGAATGCCTGGATTACACCCAGACCGGAGCCATCCAGTCCATCGAGCCTGCCATCCTGGGAGGCAGTGCCGTACTGACCATCACTGCCAGCCGGACTCCCTCCGTGGAACTCCAGCAGCTCCATACCCTGACCAAGTGGTTCCGGAAGAACATGGGCTGTCCCCTGACCGTTGTGGTAAAAGAAATCGGATAAAAAGGAGCTGTGAAAAAATGATGTCTCATTTTTTCACAGCTCCTTTTTGTTCAAAATCAATTTTGCAAATTGCTTTTGAACAAAATAAACCGTAGGGGACGCAGGCCCGGCGCCCCGCACAACACATGGACAACCGCTGATTTGACGGGCAGCCGGGCCTGCTGCCCCTACGGGAGTGATTGATACAACTGTTGCCGTTGTTCAAAGCCAGTTTTACTGGCTTCCTTTGGCCGTTGACAGCTGACCAGGGGGGGGGATTTTTCACTCCCCCTATTTTTGATGCTCATGGATCACATCCAGGAAATTGGCGAAATCCAGTGTCCTTTTCTTCAGCAACACATCCACCCGCAGCTTCAGCAGGGGATGCTGGCTCATTTCCCTTGCCTTCACCAGGGCCAGCCGCATCCGGGGCGACCAGTTCTTGTCCGGCCAGCTGTCCAGCACGCTGAGGGCCTCATTCCTGCAGGAATCATAAATGGATGTCAGGGCCTCTTCCAGAAGGTCCTCCCCTTCCCCCGGGTGCTCTCCCAGAGCCTGGAGCAGGGGCTCCATGACATATTCCTCCTGCAGGTATTCGTCCGCGTGTTCCCGGGCGAACTTCATCACCCGGTTGAACCGCCGTTTGTCATCGGTGTCCAGCAGGAAACCGTACAGTTCCGTCCGTTTGGGATCTTTTTTCAGCAGGTCCCACAGTTCCCGATGGATATCCAGGTCCAGGGCATAGGCCATCTGGACCACCAGCAGGTTCACCTGCCCGTCTTCTTCCAGCAGGTTGGCCTTGATCCTGGGCAGCCAGTCCTGGGAGAACACCAGGGCTTCCATATCGCTGATCAGGATATGGCACTGGTTCATGGTGAGATAATCCCAGCATTCATCCTCCACCATGGTCCGGATTCCTCCCGCCATGTTGATGAGAGCCGCCCCGTCTATCAGGTCCGTATGGTATTCCCGGGCGTGTTTCAGCAACTTCTTCATTACCGAGAACAGGTCGATGACCGGCAGCTTGCCGTTCTCCGGTGCCTCCAGCTGCTGGAATCCCAGCAGAAACGCCAGATAGTTCAGCAGGATATGGCAGATGCCCTGGAACTGGATATGTTCCAGATGGGGTTCATCCAGCAGGGCCGGGATATTCACCCGGGAAAAGACCATCAGGGATACCGCCGGATAGTCAATGGTCAGTTCGCAGCCGTGGATCACCAGCCAGGCCTGGTCTTCCGGAGCGGAAAAATCATAAGCCTGCATGGCGCAGAGTTTGCCCCAGCCAGAGGTGTGCTGGAGCATGTCCCATAGGTCTTTCTGTTCCAGCTGATGGCTCAGTTCCAGGGCATAGATCACGAAACTGGTGAATTCCTCGCACCGGGCCAGGAGCAGGAGATCCCGTTTCAGCTGCCAGTTCACCGACAAGTCCTGCTCATTGAGCATGTACAGCCCGCAGATCACAATGGCCAGCTTCACCGTTTCCCGGCTGGAAGCCTCGTACATCCATTCCCGGGCCAGTTCCCACAACGGCTGGGGAATTCGTTCTTCACTGAGGGCATCCACCAGTGGTTCATAATAAAGGATACAGGGGGTGGAAGAGATCCCCATGTACAGCATGGTGGCGTTTTCCGGGGTAGGGTCTTCCGCATAGGCCCGGAGCACCTGATAAATCTGGTTCCCCACAGCCCCCACTGCTTCCTCCCCCTGGCTGTTGCTGGCCAGATAGGCGTCCGCCGCCCCGGGCTGCAGCAGTACATCACTGTCCCCGGTCACCACTGCCCGATCCTCCAGGGTGCCCCGGATAAAAAAGCCGTCCTTGTCCAGGTTGCTTTTGACATAATCAAAGATACTTTTTCCCTGTTTCCAGGGTTTCGTGCGTGTTTCCATTTTTCTCATCCTGTTTCTAAAAATTGTAGCATTCTGCAGAGAGTCCATTATATCATAGAAAAAGGGCTGTTGCACGTTTTGTGCAGCAGCCCTTTTGGGCATCTGAAGCATTTTGCGGACTACCCGGATGGGACGGGCGGCTCTGGCGACAGCCCCCTACAACCGCCATGAAAGCCCCGGCGACCGCCCTCTAGGCTTCCGGCTCCTGGCCTTGTTCCACTTGTGCCGTTTCCGGAACAGCGGTGGTTTCCACCGTCTCCGGTTCTGCCTGCTCCATAGTCCCGTGGAGGATGGCCATGAATTCATCCCCGGTGATGGTTTCCTTCTTCAGCAGATACTGGGCCAGCTCGTCCATTTTTTCCCGATGGGCTTCCAGGATCTCCCGGGCCTCCTTGTGGGCCTTCTTCACCAGGTCGAACACCGCCCCATCGATCCGGGCTGCCGTTTCCGGCGCACAGGACAGGGAGGTATCCCCGCTCAGATAGGCATTGTTCACCGTTTCCAGGGCGACCATGTCAAATTCCTCCGTCATGCCGAACCGGGTGATCATGGCCCGTGCCAGCTTGGTGGCCTGTTCGATGTCGTTGGAGGCACCGCTGGTCACCAGGTTGAACACCACTTCTTCTGCAGACCGTCCCCCGGTCAGGGTAACGATCTTGTTGTACAGTTCTTCCCGGCTCATGAGCACCTTTTCCTGGGTGTCCACCTGCATGGTGTAGCCCAGAGCCCCGGAAGTCCGGGGGATGATGGTGATCTTGTGGACCGGAGCCGAATCCTTCTGGCAGGCCGCCACCAGGGCATGGCCGATTTCGTGGTAGGCAATGACCTTCTTTTCTTCCGGAGAAATCACTGCGCCCTTTCTCTGGGCCCCGGCAATGACCACTTCCACGCTTTCTTCCAGGTCTTCCTGGATCACTTCCGACCGGCCCATCCGCACGGCCCGCAAAGCGGCTTCGTTGACGATGTTGGCCAGTTCTGCCCCGGAGGCACCGCTGGTGGCCAGGGCGATGGTATGGAAATCCACCTGAGGATCCATCTTCACATCATGGGAATGGACCTTCAGGATGGCTTCCCGACCCTGGAGATCCGGCAGTTCCACCGGTACCCGCCGGTCAAACCGGCCCGGCCGGAGCAGCGCCTTGTCCAGGACTTCCGGACGGTTGGTGGCGGCCAGGATGATGACCCCCTTGCTGCCGTCGAACCCGTCCATTTCAGAAAGCAGCTGGTTCAGGGTCTGCTCCCGTTCGTCGTTGCTGCCAAAGGCACCGTTGTCCCGCTTCTTGCCGATGGCATCGATTTCATCGATGAACACGATGCAGGGCGCTTTTTCCTGAGCCTGTTTGAACAGATCCCGGACCCGGGCAGCCCCCATGCCCACGAACATTTCAATGAATTCGGAACCGGAGATGGAGAAGAAGGGCACCTTGGCTTCCCCGGCTACAGCCTTGGCCAGCAGGGTTTTCCCGGTGCCGGGAGGCCCCACCAGCAGCACGCCCTTGGGCATCACCGCACCAATGGCCTTGTATCTGGCCGGGTTGTGCAGATAATTGACGATTTCCTGAAGGGCTTCCTTGGCTTCATCCTGACCGGCCACATCCTTGAAGGTCTTGCCGGTCTGGGCGGCAATGTACACTTTGGCATTGCTCTTGCCGAAGCTCATCATGTTGCCTCCCCCAAGCTTGGGCCCAAGATAGCGCATGATCAGCTGGCCGATCACCATGAACAGCAGGAAGGGCAGGATCCAGTTGTTGAAGAAACTCATAATGGGAGATTCCTGTTTGGGGATGACCTGGGAAAATTCCACTTTGGCCTTCACCAGACGGCTGACCAGTTCCGGATCATCCACCCGTCCGGTCACATAGATCTGTTCCTTGCCTTCCTGGTTGCACAGGAGAGCAATCCGGTCCTTGGTGATTTCCACCTTGGTGGCCTTCCCCTCATCCACCATGCTCAGGAAATTGGTATAGCTGACTTCATGGACTTTCGGCTGAAAGAACATGGGGCTGATGATCGTATTGATAACCAGGATCAGCAAAATGGCTGCAATATAATACAGTCGGACACGCTTGGACTGTTTGTCGGGATTCTTGTCATCCATAGTAGTTCATCCTTTCTGCAGGGATTCTGCATGCTTTCCTATGATTATAGCACAAACCATTGTGAAAAATATCAGAAATCGGTTTTCCGTTTGATACTCTGACTGTTTTGTATCATTGTCCGTAATTCACAGACATTTTCGTCTTTTTGGCTATCTTTTTTATTTGCTTTTTGTTAAAATAGTCATAGTATTCAGTCCGTTATGCTTTTCATTTCTACCCAATTCACACCCTGTTTGTTATCCAAAAGGAGGCACCATCCATGACCAACCCGACCCAGAAGAAAAATCCCCAGGAAATCGGAGGTTTCCTGAAAGGAGTGGAAATCATCGGCAACAAACTGCCCCACCCTGCGATCCTTTTCTTCATCCTCTCCCTCATCGTCATCGTTGTTTCCCACATTGCCGCATCCCAGGGCATGACCGTTACATATTTCGACGCCCGGGCCAAAGCGGAAGTCACCAAAAAAGCCGTTTCCCTGCTGAACGGGGACGGTCTCCGGTACATGTTCGATTCCGCCACCAAAAACTATACCGGATTCGCTCCCCTGGGCACCGTACTGGTGGCCATGCTGGGGGTGGGTGTGGCCGAATGGTCCGGCCTGTTCAACACTTCCCTGAAAAAACTCCTGATGAACGCCAATCCCCGGTTCCTGACCCCCATTGTGGTGTTTGCCGGGGTCATGTCCAACATAGCTTCTGATGCCGGCTATGTAATCGTGGTACCCATCGGGGCCATGATCTTCGCCATGGCCGGACGGCATCCTCTGGCCGGCATGGCCGCCGCCTTTGCCGGAGTATCCGGCGGTTTCTCCGCCAACCTGCTGATCGGCACCACAGACCCTCTGCTCACCGGGATTACCAACCAGGCCCTGATTGCCGCCGGCATCGACATGGTCCTGGATCCCACCTGCAACTGGTACTTCCTGGCCGTGTCCACCATCCTGCTGACCGTTGTGGGAACCTTTGTCACCGACAGGATCGTGGAGAAGAACCTGGGCACCTACACCGGGGTCTACAAACCGGACAACCAGCCGGTGACTCCCCTGGAAAACAAAGCCCTGGGCCGGGCCACCCTAGCTCTGCTGGCTTATGTGGTCCTGATGGCCTTCCTCATGTTCCCGGAAAACGCCGTCTTCCGGACTCTGGAAAAAGCCACCGGGGAATATACCCTGAAGGCCTTCATGCACAACGGACTGATTCCCGCCATCCTGCTCCTGTTCCTGATCCCCGGCCTGGTGTACGGAAAAATCGTGGGAAAAATCAACAACTCCCATGATCTGGTCACCGCCATGACCGCCGCCATGAAATCCCTGGGCGGCTACATGGTCCTGGCCTTCTTTGCCTCTCAGTTCATTGCCTATTTTGGAAAAACCAATCTGGGGATCATCGTTTCCTTCAAAGGAGCCGATGCCCTGGAAGCCGCCGGCCTCACCGGACTGCCCCTGATCATCCTGTTCATCTTCCTGTCCGCCTTCCTGAACCTGTTCATGGGATCCGCCTCTGCCAAATGGGCCATTATGGCGCCCATCTTCGTGCCCATGATGTACCGGCTGGGCCTGTCCCCCGCCCTTACCCAAGTAGCCTACCGAATCGGGGATTCTTCCACCAACATCATCACCCCTCTCATGAGCTATTTCGCCATGATCGTGGTGTTCATGCAGAAATACAAGGAAGATGCCGGTCTGGGGACCCTGATCTCCATGATGCTCCCTTATTCCATCACCTTCCTGATCTCCTGGAGCATCCTCATGGGCATCTGGATCCTGCTGGGCCTGCCCATCGGCCCGGGAGCCGGACTGTTCCTGTAATAAAAACCGCATAACGGACGTAAAAGAGGGGCTGTTGCTGTGGCAACAGCCCCTCTTTGTCAGCTGTCAGCTGTCAACTGCCGAAGGAAATCAATACGGGCTGCCCGGCGTGCAGCCCCTACGGGTCCGAGTGACCGTTGACCATTGACATACACAAAAAACGCCTGCATCTTTCGATGCAGGCGTTCTCTCTTAACCGGCAGCTCCCTATCCTCCCGGACCGTTTCCAGTCGAGTACTT
>ENA-OQIQ01000049-OQIQ01000049.1-human-gut-metagenome-genome-assembly--contig:-NODE-49-length-118061-cov-13.069942_pt1 | contig 118061 bp, 105 predicted proteins | sample MGYA00242584_ERZ504749 | MGnify/ENA primary metagenome ERZ504749 (study PRJEB26092, sample SAMD00036436) | human gut metagenome | host: Homo sapiens | study: EMG produced TPA metagenomics assembly...
CTTTGGTGAAACGTTTTTGCATGACGGCTCCACGCTCCATGACCGGGACGCCTTCATCTACGGCGGTGCGCTGACGCTCGATGTGGAGTTTTACGTGGCAGACCGTATCGCTCTGCTCGCCAACCTACGGGAGCGTTGCCTGTGGGGTGGCGACACGAGGAAGTTTCATACGCAGTGGGGCGTGGGCGTGAAGTTCATCATTAACTGACACGCCACATGGAACGGACGGAAATAGACATCATCAAACAAATGCCAATTGCGGATTTTCTCGCACGGCTGGGACATGAGCCTGTCCGAAGAAGCGGCAACGAGCTGTGGTATATCGCCCCGTACAGGAGCGAGCGCACGCCATCTTTCCGTGTGAACGTGGCGAAACAGCTCTGGTACGACTTCGGTCTTGGAAAAGGCGGCGACATCTTCACGCTTGCCGGGGAGTTTATCCAAAGTGGCGACTTCATGGAACAAGTGAAATTCATAGCGGAAACCGCCAATATGCCTATGCCTGTTCCCGAAGTGAGCAAAACGACTTTCCTGCCTAAACCATCCGAACCTGCCTTTGAAGGAGTGGAAGCCGTCCCACTGCTTCGTTCTCCACTGACGGACTATCTGGCGGAACGGGGTATTCCTTACGGCATTGCATCCCGGTATTGCTGCCGACTGAATTACGGTGTGCGTGGCAAGCGGTATTTCGCCGTCGGTTTTCCGAACGTGGCGGGTGGCTATGAAATCCGCAGCCGCTTCTTCAAAGGATGTGTGCCTCCGAAGGATGTGTCGCTGGTCAAGGCAGAAGGTTCTCCGTCTGACGTGTGCAGCGTCTTTGAGGGCTTCATGGACTTCCTTTCCGCTGTCACGCTCGGATTGGAAACGGGTGATTGCCTTGTGCTGAACTCCATTTCCAACGTGGAAAAGGCAATGAGGTATCTGGACGGTTACGGGCGCATAGACTGTTACCTCGACCGTGACGAAGCCGGATGGCGCACGTTGAAAATGCTGAAAGGACACTACGAGGAACGTGTCTGCGACCGTTCCGCCCTCTATGATGGTTGCAAGGACTTGAACGAGTATCTGCAACTGACAACGAAAAAAGAACAATAACTTAAAAATCAAAGGACAATGAACATACTGAACAACAAGAACAAGAGAACATCAATCTTCAAGGCGTTGGCACTCTGCCTTTTCGCCGCCGTGTCGCTCACCGCCGTATCGTGTGACGACGACATGGACATCCAGCGATCCTATCCCTTCACGGTGGAAACCATGCCCGTGCCTAACAAGGTGACAAAGGGGCAGACGGTTGAAATACGCTGTGAACTGAAAAAGACGGGCGACTTCGCCAATACCCTCTATACTATCCGGTATTTCCAGTTTGAGGGAGAAGGAACGCTGAAAATGGACAACGGTATCACGTTCCTGCCCAATGACCGCTACCTGCTCGAAAACGAGAAGTTCCGGCTGTACTACATGGCGCAAGGTGAGGAGGCGCACAACTTCATTGTAGTGGTGGAGGACAATTTCAGCAACTCCTACGAGTTGGAATTTGACTTCAACAACCGAAACGTGAAGGATGACGGGACTATCTCTGTTGTCCCCATCGGCAACTTCAAGCCCCTTACACGATGATGCGTGTATTCATGGCTATCCTCTGTTCGCTTCTGGCGGTCTGTTCCGTGTCCGCACGGGACAGCTGCCATGAGGGAACGGACGGGCAGGCGGCTATCTACCGGCTGCCACCATTTGAGAGGGCGGTGCGATGCACGAAGTATTTTGAAGGCTGGCACTCGGAAAAACATCACCCGTATGTAGGGTATGGACATCGGTTGCAGCCGGGCGAAAGGTATTCGGCACGTACCATGACGAAGCGGCAGGCGGACGCGCTTCTGCGGAAAGACCTGCGGAAGTTCTGCGCGATGTTCCGGCAGTTCGGGAAAGATAGTCTGCTCCTTGCCACGCTTGCCTACAATGTCGGTCCATACCGTCTGTTGGGGAGCGGAAAGATACCCAAAAGCAAGCTGATCCGAAAGCTGGAGGCTGGCGACAGGAACATCTATCGGGAGTATATCGCTTTCTGCAACTACAAGGGCAAGCGGCACGCCATGCTGCTCAAACGGAGAAAGGCTGAGTTTGCGCTTCTGTATATTCAGTAACCATAAACGTAACTCCGATAAAGTAACCAGTATTATCGGAGTTACGTCAAAAAAATCCATATATCCATGTAATAAACCATTGTAACACAATAAGAGTCTTAATAATAATGTGTAAATTTGCATATTATTAGGAATTTAAACATGGTTTTGAGTCGATGAAACAAATAAAAGCTCAATATGGATTCCCTCTTTTTGTGAGAGACTCTTCAACAGACTATCTGTTGAAGGCAGAGAAAATTCGTGTAAGTGATATTTGGGCACTTTGGCATTATATCATCAAATCAGAGAAAAAGCGTTATTCAGGAAGAACAGATTATCCTTTTCTTCTATCTGTTCTTGAACAGGCTCAATATTTTTATGAAGCCGCCTCACTTGCTCCAATCAAGTCAAAACCATTGTTATATTATTATTCTTTTCTTAATATAGCTAAGGCTGCGATTGTTTTAATCAAGCCTGCTCTACTTACATTAAATTTGGAGTTTAATCATGGTATTGATTCTTGTCCGGTAAATAGCAGTATTCAATTACAGGATTGTTCTATTACGGTAAAGAATCTTATAAATAATGGAGGCATTCCTCAGAAAATATCTGTTGCGTATGAACTTGCTCGGTTGTTTGGTGATAACATTGAGTTTATTGTTCCTAATCCTGCGAATCATGACAATGGTCCATGGAAGATAGATATAATTTCGTTGTTAAAATCATGTATAGGAATTCATAGAACTGTATGTGAGACGTTTAAGACACAAGAATCTTTTGTTCATTTAGAGTCCCCTGTTATTGAAAAAGGAGGAAGAAACTTAGTATATAAAGGAATTATAAATTGTACCTCAAACGAACGTTCTTTACTTTCTTCTGCAGGATATAAAATTGAAGAAATAAATCTTAAATGGAATTTGAAAGAAGATTATAATATGCCCACTCAAAATCTGAGTCGCAATGTTTTTTATTCATTTTCGAAAGAACTATTATCTAAAGGATTATGGACTTATACTACAGGAGATGAATATAGATTATATATAAACTCAAACCATCTCATAAAAAGCGGAGATGTGTACAAGTTCGCTTCATACAATGTTACATTACCTAATATTCAACAATTGACATTATCCTCTGCGACAATCATATATTATCTAATGTTCTTTTTTGGCTCTATAACAAGATACCATCCCTACTTATTTGAGAAAGTACTTTCTGAAAAAGAAATTTGGTTAGTTAGTGAATTTCTACGAACTCAGCCGTTACAATTCATTTTACTACTCACCTCAAGAATATTAGGAAAGCCTTTATATACTTCAAGAATGCCTTTTTCTCAATTATAAAGCAATCTCACAATGAATAAAATAATCAACACAATCCTATTCTTCTTAGCTTTTTGCTGCTTTTATGCTATTGGGAATATTACTTTAGGATGGTTTTGGGCAATTGGATATGCTGAAAATTCTCAGGAAATAAATACTATAATACTGAATTTGTCATATAGCTATATTGCGGGAATTATTGTTTATATCCTTACAGTGATGCTTCCAGTTATATGGGAAAACTATAGATTGCAACCTATTTTAAAAGAACAAGTAAAATCTATAGGAATAATGCTTGCTAATATGCTTGTTGGTTTTCCATATGAAGAAGATTATCTCAAAATAGATATTTCAGATATTGAAAAATGCAGAGAAATACTTTCCAATGCAGATTGGAATAACGAAAACAAACTATGGATATATCCAAAAGGGAAAAACAAACTATTTCAAACTTTCAAATCTGATTTTGATGAAATTCAAAATGAAATTACAATCTTAATTCAGACATATAAATCTCATTTAACTACCAAGCAAATTTTATATCTTGAGTCAATCAAAAATGCCAAATTTCAATCACTCTTGTCAATTTTGGGAAAAGCAAATGTCGTTATTCCTGAGAATGGGATGGATGATACCATTAAAGAGTTTTTAGAAGTCCTCAAAACCTATGAAAGATTAAAACGTACATTTTCATAAAACAAGAGGTCAATGAGTATTCTTCTATCGAGACAATTCTTCTGTTCTGTCTGATTGCTTCCATGATTAAAACTTGTTTTTCGTGAATACTATCGTAGATTGATACAGCGGTTTCTTTGCCTACTTATCAAAACTAAATGATTATCACAAGTGACATTAATCGTATGTCTTAATTTATTAATAGTCAAGATATGGCTAAGACAACTTTATAATTTCACTTGTGATAATATTTCAGTTCTATCTTTTCGAGCAAAGATTGCTTAGAAAATCAAGAAGTTCATCATCCTTTTCCCATAATTTAGGTTCGGGGGTCTTAATTCCTACGTCCCGATAAGCATTGGCTATGGCTTCATCTTTTTGCTTCCTGCTGACACGAGCATAAATTTCTGTTGTTTGGACAGAAACATGTCCAAGAAAATCACGTATGTAGATTGGCTGTACGCCACTCTGCAACAGATGCATTGCTCTGGAATGCCTAAAAACATGGGGACTAACTTTTTCGGGAATCAGTTGAGGATTGTCAGCACGAGCCATATCTGCGTATTTTTTTATGATGTAAGTAACTCCCGGAGTAGATAGTTGCCCACCTTGTGCATTGAAAAAAAGAGGATGACTTTCTTTTCCCGGACGATTCAATCCTGTTTCATCAAGATAATTCTTTAGAAGTTCCATTATTGGCTCATCCAAAGGAACCAAACGTTTCTTGTTTCCTTTTCCTTTAACCACAACTGAATACGGTTTCTCAAATCTGATACATATTGGCGTGAGGTCTATAAGTTCCTGTACTCTTGTTCCTGAATTATAAAGCAGGGACAGCATTGCAAGATTTCGTCTTCCAATGGGCGTTGATGTATCTATTTGTCGAAGGATTGCAGCCACACCGTCAACAGAAAGGTGTCTGACAATTTCTGTCGTTCCCCTTTTTACAGGTATTTGTCTTACCTCAATCCACTGACATATATGGGATGGGTCATCCATAATAAGAAAACAGGCAAAGGAACGCATTGCGGACAAACGTTGATTCCTGCTGCTTATAGAGTTTTTCCTTTCTTCCTCTATCCAGTTGAGGAAACTTGATATGTGAGACCTAGTAAAGTTCCGCAGTGTTATATTTTGAGGTTTGATATTCAAGGCTTTATTATATTCGAGATAAGCCTTGAACGCTTCTCCGTATGCTCTTACCGTTTGCTGGCTTGCACCACGTTCTTTGATGAGGTATTGTTGAAAAAACGCTTCAAGAGACCTCGTGAAATTTTTATATGTATCCATTTTCTTTATACTTTTTGTTTTGATAAAAAAAGATTCACTATCTCGGTTATTGGCATTGTTGTCTTTGCGTCCATAGCCAATAGTTCGGGAAAAGCTGTCGGTGTCAAACGTAAGTAATATTCCGTGTCTTTAGGGTCACAATGTCCCATATATACAGAAAGCTGCGGCATACAGCAGTAGATGTCTTTACCTGCCGCTATCATTTTTTTCATGGTATGCACACATGCGGTATGCCGCAGGTCATGGATTCTTGGCAGATATCCACTTGGCGTAACCTTGAATCCCGAAGCGATTAGAATATTATGGAATCTGCCCCTGACGGCTTTTGCATTTACCTTACCACCAATATTGTTGCAAAACAACAAAGCATGTGGAGCATCGACTCCAGCCACGGGTAACATGTTCCTATATCTTATATATTCTTTTATGACAATCTCCATTGTTGGAGTTATCGCACAGTAGCGTTCATGGTTGTTCTTTGTTTTTCTCAAACAGATGGAATGCCTTGTGAAGTCCACATCAATATTGGTAATGCTTAGAGCTTCGCCAATCCTCATGCCTGTACTGTATATTAACCTTAACAATGTCGGCATGACAAGGGCTATAGAACCGGGATTGATACTATAGTCTCGCCATTTGTCCACCGTTGAGAATAGTGTGACTATTTCCTCTTCACTATAAATATAAGGTGTAAAATCGCTTTTGTAAGGTGGATGCATACCTACAAAACTTATTTTACCCCTCAGATTCAAATACTTTGCAAACAGTATTACACCACGTATGTACAAGGATTTGTGTGCTTCATTGCCCTCAAGACTGTCAATCCAATTATGATAATGTTCACGTGAAATATGGTCACAGCTATATCCAACACTCGCAGAATAGCGTTCAAAATTACTTAGTATGGTTTTTGCTTCTCCCGTACAAATTCCTTTTATTTCACGTTCATGGATATAGTCCTGCATATAGGGATAGAGCGAAGAATGAGATTTCAACTTAACTTCAAACATAGAATGCACCTCCTTTCTGTGTATAGTAGGACTTATCTACCGGAGGTACTTCGTGTGAACATTCCATAAGAGAGTCAATGTCCACGTTAAGGTATGCCATTGTAGCTCCTGTACCCGAATGCCCCAATGTTTCGGAAATAGCCTGTATGCTACTTCCGGTTTTCATCATTGATGTGGCAAGGCTATGGCGTAGCGTATGTGTACCGACATGTCTGCCTATTGTTTCAATCCCCGCCCTGTGAATGGCTTTGCTCACCGCACCGGAAAGTGTGGCTGTGGCTATCGGTCTGTACGGCTCTACTTGGCTAAGGAACACCATATTGCTTTTCGTTTTAGGACGGGCATGTTTAAGATAATCAATAATGGCATTACCAACATCCGCCAACAACGGTAGCTCCAAATCTTTTCCTGTCTTGCTTTGGAGGATTTTAATTCTATTGTTCTTCCAATCAAGGCTATCTAATTGGAGCTGGCATATATCCGATGCTCTTAACCCTAAACGTGAAGCCAAAAGAATCATCGCATAATTTCTTTTACCGAGCAAAGTACCCCTGTCAAAAGACATTTCTATTTTCTTTACTTCTTCCGCTGTGTAATATGATGGTAACGGCTTTGGTATTGGAGGCTTTTTCCCATATGTTACATGAGCCAAGACCAAAGGAATGACATCTTGCTCTGCCAAATAATTTAGGAATTGGTTTATGAGATAGAAATACCAGTTGTCGGCTGTTCTATGCGAAGCAATCAAATCAATTATCAAGGTTCGGGTTAAGTGCGAGGGAGAATCGCAACCTTTTTCGGATAAGCCATTTACGATATTTGACATTGAATGCTGATAGCGTAATAATGTGACATTCTTACGTTTCTTTGTTTTTATGTGTTCAATAAACTTGTTTGCATAATCCCCCAATTCATTGGACGGGAAATTGTATGTCTTGAGTTTTTTTCGCTGTGCGGCATACGGCAAACCTTGAATGAATCTATCTATAAGACTTAACGCACAAGAATACTCCCTTGATTTTCGCTGATTTGGAGAATTATCAGATTTTGCTATCTTTTCTTGCAAAGCAGAACTGAAATTCAAATCGTAAGAATCAACACCCATATCCTCCATGTATTGGGATATGTATTCTATGTAACGTAAATACCTGTCGGTCATGTAGGTGGATAGTTTGAAACTCTCAAAGGCTCTTTTGCAGTAAATGAAGAACTCACTGCGTGGAATAGATTTGCAATTATTCATTGTGTATAATTTTTTGATTTCGGCGATATTGCCATATAATCAAAATGAACAATATACAATAATATTATCAAAAGTCTAATTGATTTTCAGATAAATAAAATGTGTTCTTGTGATAATCATTTAGTTTTGATAAGTAGGCATTATAAAAAGATTGTGATAATGCTACTTTCTTATCCGCCATCATGCTCACTGAAAGAAAGTAGGCGGCTTTCGCCGCCCACCTCTCAAAAACGGGTGTAAAGCCCCGTCACCATCGTGAACATTTCCTCCAGCATATCGCAATATATCCCCTCGTGCGTTTCAATGTCCTTCGTCCTGCTCTCGAATGTCTTTTTGCTGAACGTCCTGCGGTAGAAACGCATATTGTAGAGGTCTGCACCTCCGTCGTAAATGATGTCAAGACGGTTGGCACTCGTTTTGTTCCTCGCAAGGCTCATGCGCAAGCCGTTGCCCATGTCTGTGAAGTCTTTGCTTCCCGTCATAGCGGCAAAGCGTCTGCCGCCAATCTGCTCTAAAATTGTCTTTGCTATCATATCCGTTGTCTTTTAGGTTTATGGTTCGGGCGGTGCGGACACCGCCCCAATGTTCAAAATTCTGTTTTCTCGGTTATGGGTGTGCATTTTTCCAGCCACTCTTTCAGACATTCCATGTTATACTCGCTCGTGATGACTGCCGTATGGCTGTCAATGGCAGTGAAACGGCTGCTTTCATAGCTGTCTATCCACCCCTTTAGGGTATCAACTCCCCACGCTTCGGCATCGTCAAAGATGCCGTCCAATGCCGTAATGGGTTCGCTGAATTTGACTATCAGCGTTTGGTAGCCTGCTTCGTTCATCGCTTGTTCTCCTTCCTTTCCTTTGCCGTTAGCCACTTGTCCCGTGCGGCTCGACATTCGTCTAATGTGGGTTTGACACAAGAGAAAAGTTCCCCGTCCATGTGGCGGTAGTCGTATTGCACAAGGGTGCGTTTGCGTCTGCCGATACCCGTTTGGAATTTCTCGTAGTTCTCCGTTCCTGCCGATTGGCAGGTGCTTACTCCGTTAATTGTCATTTTTGTTGCCATAGTCGTTGTTATTTAGATGATTAGAAATGTACAGACAGCACTCTGCGTTGCATCACCATTTCGGGGTCGCTCGTGTAGCGTTGGTGCAGGTAGAAATGATGAGAGCCGAAGCCGTAAAGGAAGAACTTGTCAAGTTCGTGTTTCTCGGCAAAGTCCTTGACGCTCGCCCTTAATTGCTCCTCACTCTGACAAAGAGTGAGGAGGTTCATAAATTCAAGGAACATCGTGGGGATTTTATCATCCCATAGGAAAACCATGCTTTCAAATCTTACTTCCATAATGTTAGTTGTTAGATGTCGATATTATGCCGCTTTCATCCGCTGGCGGATAAGGTTGGCGTTCTTGTTCACAAGGGCGATGATGCGGTCGTGGTATTCGGAGTTCTCGTTGCATACGCCACGACACTGCACCACCTCAAAAGTTTTTAGTGACACCTCTATCGTTTCAATTCGTTTTCCGTCAATGGTGGCGGATAGGATAAGGGAGTCTTTTCGTTTGTGGTAACCGCCCACACAATGGTGCATCGTCCTTCCTTCCTCTGCCATTTCTTCCACGCTCTCTATGACTTTGACGCAAATAAGGCTGTCGGTAAAGGCAAGTCCGAAGAATATGCCCTTAGCTTTCAGATATTGTTTCTCGTCCTCAATCGCTTTCCTGCGTTGCTGTTCAGTCCGCTCATGTTTCCTTTGCAGGTTGCGCTTTGCCACCAACTTGTCGTGTTCAACTTTGAGGTCGGCAGGGCAAACGTATTTCGGGCTGTTTGTGTCCTTGCCGAAATGACGCAGGAGGTCTATGGTGTCACGCCACATTGAGCCGTCCTCAATGGTATAGCCGTTGCGGATACATATCTTGATTGAAGCCCAATACTCTCCAATATTGAAAGAGTGGTACAGATAGTAGCGCAACATGGGATATTGCCCTGCCTTCAACAGCGTTTCCGCACGGCTGTCCGACAATAATGCCGGTATTAGTTTGGTGGGTACAATGTCGTGGAAATTGCCGTTAAAGCCGTTTCTGCGGAGCGTCGGCAACACCTTATATCTTGGATATATCGGGGAATATGAAATATGGCGGTACGCTTCATTGTCATTGCGGATAGCAAAAGGAGAAGCGAATGAGAACGTGTCGATGTAGCATCCCAATGTGCGTGGAATGGCAACAACAGCCTTACGCCCTTGTTCATTCCACCAATACTGCCCGATTTCAAGGGCATAGGACTTGGCATTAACCCCTTTCTCCATACCCACGACAAGCAAGAACATTCGTAGCACTTGGTATTCTCCGCTTGTGGTAAGGGTTGTGAAATACTGCTTTTGTCTTACCTTGCGCTGATAGGTGAGGCAGACTTTCAAACTTGCTCCACATTCGGGACACGTACAATGCTCGGTCTGCTCCGTCATTACCCAACTATGACCGCAATCCATACAAGTGGTACGACCTTTCGGCAAGCGGTGTGCATAATGCTCCACGCAATTACGGAATGCCCAATTTATCTGTATCGGGGTTATCGGGCGTAGTTTCTTGCTTTGGGCAAGAACTGCTTTTTCAAATTTGTTTCTCGGTTTCATAAGCCAAAATCAAATAATGAGGGTTGAACTTGGGTTTCTGTTTTCGCCTTTGTCGGCTTGGTGCGGTTCTGCAACTTGCGGAGTTCCTCGTCTTGGTATCTGCGGACTGCCTGCTGACGTGCTTCTGCTTTTTCCTCTGCCGTGAGTTCCACAATGTGGTTCACCGCCACTTGGCATTGGATAGGCTTGCCCACCTCAATCTCGTTCTCGTCATAGTAGTGTACTGCTTGTCCGTATATCTCTCCGTCCGTGAAGCCGTTACAACCGCTTTTCTGCACATAGTTCAGAATGTAGGTTACGCAATCGTCAATGTTCTTGGCTGGATTGCGGTAGTTCTTCGCAAAGAGCGTGTCTTCCTCCGCACGTTGTTCCAAATACATCTGTATCGTTCTCTTGAAATGGTCTGTTCCTTTCATATCGCTGTCGTTTTTATCAGTTGTCAAATAGTATGTTTCAAAATCTCCCTCCAATAAATCGGCTCAACCTCGCTCAATAGGAAGTCTATAAAGTCCTTCCGTGCGTCCTTGTTCAGTTCGTGGTAGAGTCCACGGAAGACGGACATATTGCCGTTGAGGTATGTTTCCACCATGTACTCGAAGATGTTGCCCACCTCGTAGTATCTGCATTGTTGCTCCACTGTCTTGCTTCTTCTCTTTGCCATGTCGGTAGGGATTAAAGGGTGAATAACCAAAGAATGAAGCCGAAGAACAGGATAACGGAAAGAATAGCCACGATTACCCCTATTGCCACTCGGAACACTCCGTTTATTATCTCTCTGACGATGTACCAAATGATGCCGGACACCCAAAAGGCGGTGCGCATGATTAGGGTGCATATCGCAAGCCCTATGTATTGCGCCATTTGTCTGAAATTTACCGTTGCTGTCATAGCCGTATCATTTGTTAAGTTCCACGATGCTGTCTATCCTGCCGTATAGGAAACTGCGGAGTGCGGTCTTGTCGGTAGCCTTGTATTCCGCCCAATGTCCATACTGCTTTACAATGTAGGTTCGAAGAATGTCGGAAAAGTCAAACATCCAACCTTGCAAGGGTACTGCGCTCTTGAAATAGGTGTTGCTGTTCACGTTGCGTGTAAGCCAATCCTTTTCCTCTCGGCTCAATTTCTCACCATTGTTCAGTTTGGTGCGAAGTCCGTACACCTTGCTGCCTTGCAGGTTCTCCAAACTTGGTACTTCCCATGCCACGAATTTTGTTGCTATTGCCGTTCTCATATCCGTTTTGTTTTTGATTTTTTGTTTTTTAATGCGGATTCAAGAGCTGAGGGAGTTGAGTTTCAAACTATCTTATCTGCCTCTCGTTTATCCGACATTTTTTTAATGCGTCTTTCTGTCGCATCGGTCGTTTTCGTTTCGGGTGCTTAAAAAGGTAGGGATTAGGGAATGCAAGGTTTTTCGGAAAAATACTACCCGAAGGGCTGGAGATTTTTCCAGAAAACAGGAGGCTTGACCTTGCTTTCCCGTACAATCCCGGAGTTACCTTTGCACCCAGCACGAAAATGACTGCCTGATGCGGCTCACTGAAAGGCGCGAAAATGGAGGTAAACGGAAGTAGAGGCAGATTAGACAGGAAAACTTCAAAAGAGAAATCCGTGAAAAAGACATCCCCAACAGAAAAGAACATAGCCGGTAGCGTGAAACCGGGCAAACCATCGGCAAGGAAGTATGTTTTTATCTGTTTGGCCAAACGTGTTTGGTCGGATGGATAAAATCATTCTTCCCGGTTTGTCTGCCGTGAGTGACGGCTTGTTTCATTTATGGAATGTGCGATCATACACGGCTTTCCGCTTCCGGCTCAAAAGGACAACGAAAAAAGAAAAATCGTCAAAACCCCGTAAAAGCACCTCTTTGGCATAAGCACAAAAGAAAGGGGCCTTGTCTCATCAGTCTAAACTATTGTTTAGGCGTGAGGCAAAGCCCTTTTCTCCGCTTATGCGGCAGTCGGCACACGTTCGTTCAAAATCTTTTTGGGCGATGGTGTGCTGACGGATAAAATCGCTTTTACGGAAAAACTTGTGTGAGAAGAAAAAATCAGGAGATTCATTTCTAAATCTCCCGTTTTATTGTTACTTTTGCATACGAAGAGTTCTTTGAAGGTTACGCAACGCACAGAAGAATAATGCAGTAGATAACTAACTAATTCGTAACCTATTACTATTATGAGCGATTACCCAATGCTCATTTCCAATAAATTACACTCTTTTCGTAACTTCATAATACAAATCTCCCGGATCACGCGCCCATCCCGAATTATGTACTCCCGGTTGTGGTTCCGGTTGTTTTCCTGCCTGATAAGTAGGATTCCAGCAATCATCCAGAAAGACAAAGATGGTAGAGATATGATGCTTGTCGGCAATAGTAAGGTATTCATTAATACGTTTCTTAAAACCTTCCTTATCCGTTTCCCAAACCAGATGGTGCAAATATACACGCATACAGTTCATTCCGATATCTTCTGCCCAGCCTAATTCACGGTCAATAGTCACCGGATCAAAAGTATCAGCCTGCCACATCTCCAATTGGTTGATTGCCGTGCTCGGAATAAAATCACACCCACGGAGCCATCCCCATTGTTGATACCATTCATTAGCCTGCTCTTTCGTCCAGACTTCACGAACAGAGACTGTTTTCTGACTGCAGGCTATTAACATAATGCCAATAAAAAATGAGAGTAATATCTTTTTCATAATCGAATTTTACTTTATCTAATTAGAAACCTTTATTCATTTTCTCCATGTAAATATAACCATATCCCCCGGTTCAACCGCTATCGTAGAACCATCCGGACTTACAGTTGAGCCATCCTTCAGCACTCTGCTAACAGAACCATCCACATCAATTGCCAGATTCATCACATTACGAAAGTCCTTATTTACAACTACAAGATATTGGTTACTACCTTTCTCCAATACAGAGACAACAGCACCTGTATCACTCGTAGTCAATGATTTTATAGGGGCCGGCAAACTTCCCAACGCCGTAGTCCCTTCCGGTATTTCACTTCCGGTATGAGACACTGAAATAACCTGCGCTCCCAAGAATATACCTGCAAGCTGTTGTACTTCCTGATTAACAGTCTTGACCAAATCATACACTTCAGTCGGATCATCATGTTGAAGTCCGCGATAGGTAAAATACTGGATTGCCTGCGCACCATAAGCCAAATCACTGAAGACTTGTAATCTCAACTCGGGCAATGTCGGTATCTTATAAAAATGAGTTTCATCAAGTTTATGGGAAAGTGCAAGTGCAAATGCCCAGAACGGCTTATTGTTCTCTTTAGCAGCAGCCGATATTTCTTCCAGATTCCGATACCAGTCCGGACGAATAATGCTTGGAGCACCATTTATAGAGACAATAGGATAATTGTCAAACGAAATAAACGGAACAGGGACTTGTTCTATAAACGACTTTACATTTTCAGAATAAAGTTCTTTCCCCCATGCCCAATTAGGGTACAAGTTTATATAACAAGGATGATGGCTGTCGATGGTTTTAATCTTCTTCACCAATTCGCCCAAGCCCGGCAAATCATTCACTTCCGGTTCATCCTTCAAATGGTAGGCATACAAAGCCGGATGATTCATCATCGCTTTTACGACCTCTTCGGCAGTACCAACAGACAAGAGGTCCTTACAAGAGGTTATCATTTTCACTCCGGTCTTCTGTGCGGCGTCAAGCACCTTCAATGTTGTTTCCAAATCATCATACCATCCCAGATAAATATTAATGCCGGATGCTTTCATCACCGGGAATTTCTCCAGCGACTTATCTGCTTCCACTCCGGTCCATGCTATAATCGGGAATTCTCCATCAGTTGTAGGGATATAAGAATTACCCTGAATGATCTCAATTTCTTGTGTCTTTACTCCATTAGGTACTACGCGGAATACAGCCGTACGTCCGGTTCCTGTATTTGCATTTGCAGTAATTGTCACAGTTCCGTTTCCACTCCCTTTGGCCGGTGAGATGGTAACCCAAGATTGATCCGTCTCGTTTACAAATTTCCATTCCGTATTAGACTTTATCGAATAAACCTCCGTAAAACCGTCATTACCGATCTGTAACTTCTCCAAATTCCCGGAAATTGAGAAAGAGGCTTTCTCCGGATCCATCGAACAAGACATTAATAACATTGGCAACATCGAAAAAAAGAACGTAACCAGAAATTTCTTACTATATGTTTTCATTGATATATACATAATTCTATTGAATATTAAATTAAAGACTATTAATCATGATCCCCTCTTAATTGTAAGGAGTCAATCGTATCACTTCACTGGCTTTATCAATATGTATCGTATAAAGTCCGGCTTTAAAATCAGGACCGGGAATCAGATCGCCGGGAGCGCTTCTCGTAACCAAGTTAGCAGGCTCAACCGTATACAGATTCTTCGTGTCCTCCTCTTGCGCCCAACCATATCCCCGATAGAACTTAAATCCCATAGTCTGGTCAATGTACACAACTGCTTCAAAAGCACTTGCACCTACCTTCTTAAAGAAGAACCACTGGTGAGGATATGCGAAATCCCAAGCAAGTGTAGCCACATAAGGTTCACGCGGGAATCCAACTCCAGTACCAACAATATACATCACTTCCGGATAAAAGACATCCCGCGGACGTTCCATATACATGAAACCATTTGATGTATTATATTTCAAGTTATAAAGTACCGACGGACCATCGAATTTTGCTTTGCTCCCTGAAACATCTTTAAAGAATTCCGGCCGGAGCATATTGGTGACATCACTACCAAAACCTATAAAATTAATCTTGGCACTTTCTACCAGCTGAACATCCAACTGGACATATCCTCCTCCCACATCAAAGAAGCGGGACTTATCAATATCAATGCTGTATGTCAAAGTCTTATCAGCCAGAAAACTCAACATATCAAAAGTGATATTCTCCAATGTATAGCTTCCTACCTTAGGAGTCGGAATCGAAGTAGCTGCATCATCAGTCACAATCGCGATCTTATCGTCTGAATATCCCCATACCAAACCGGAATAATCAGGTTTATTATTTATTATCTTTTCGGCAACTTTAAAATGATCGCCAATCCCTGCCAAATCCGCCGCACTCGTCCGGAAACTATAATCCGTTTCATTCTGACTCTCCTTGTCCATTTCATACACATTTCCCAAATCATCAACAAGGTATAATTGGGAAGGTGTTTCCGGACGGGTCACCGCCACACTTGCGGCCTCATCCAAAGTCAGAGTCGATTCATTGCCACCTAAATCGTTTACAGCTTTTATAGTCACCACAGGACGTCCATTCTGGAAACCGGCAACAAAAGGTAAAGTAGCTTCCTCTTCAATAACCGCAGAACGTCCGCTCAATCCTTTAGACAAATTCAAGATTTCGGCTCCATCCATTGTCACTAATAATTGGAATGAAACCAAATCATTATATTCATCACTGATCTGTGCGGTGAACTTCACCTTATCACCAGCCGCCACAACCGTTTCACCATTCACTCCCCGCAATACGGCATTTTCTATTTTAGGTTTTGAAGGTGTAGGCCACTCCGGCCATTCACTTGGCTTACTAACATCATCTTTTGCACACGAAAGGAGCAATAACGACGACATGAATAATACGTATATCTTTTTCATTTTTCTTAAGATCTCTAGTTTAACAATAATGAATGATGACATTAATTGCGAGCTGCCGCAAGATCCGCTTTCCATCCCTCACGTTCAAATGTCTGTAACAACACTTTTCCATAAGATTCCGAAGCTTGTTGAACCGCATAATTAGGAATAGGCACATATTGATGTGTAGGAGCCACTCCTTTGATCTTCGCTGTACGTTGCGCATACTGATTAAAACGGATGAGATCTATTTTACGCATCCCTTCATACAACATTTCATGTCCTCTTTCGGTAAGTAAAGCATCCAGGAAAGCTTCGGCACTAGCTGTTGCTGATGACGGAAGATCATCCAGTCCGGCACGCTTACGCACCTCATTGACCGCAGCAACAGCGTCAGCAGACGGAGCAGCATTGTTTTTACGAACTTCGGCTTCCGCATACATCAACAAGACATCCGCCCAACGGGCCAACGGTATATCAGTCCCCTGAAAAGCCGTAGCCGTTTCAATCGGGAATTTATTAATTATAAATCCGTCCCATGTGGTTGTATTCCGGTCAATCCAAGTTCCGGCAGTCGTATAATATTTGGTCAGAATCACTTCACGACGTTTGTCCGAAGGATCATACGTATCCCAAAATTTCGGAGACACGTTGAAAGTTTGTCCCCATCCCTGCCCTTGCAGATAGAAAGGAGTCGGATTTCCCTGATCGTCCACTCTGGCTGCATTATCGGGAGTAGCAAGCATCATCAGCGGGTTAAAGTTGCCGGACTTATTCGTACCATCCGCCGTTTCATCACAACTGACAGCCATAATCACTTCCGAATTAAAGTTATTGGCATTTTTAAATTGCTCGATATAAGGATTGTCCCCTTTCTTGAAAAGACTATACCGTCCCTTCAACTCGTTATACATATCAATCGCTTTCTGATAATAACCGGACATATAATAGCCTTCATTCAAGCAATGCCGCATGATGCATACACGTGCATAGTCTTTATTGTAACGTCCCTGTTCCGGCTGCGTATCTGCAATATACTGATAAGCATAATCAAAATCAGCCATAATCCACTCCGTCATTTGCTGCAATGTCGGACGTACCAGATTTTCCAGTTTTGAAGGATTAATCAGGTCGTTCGGATCGACAATCAAAGGAACAGGACCATATACATGCAATAGATAATACATCATCAATCCACGACAAAGACGGGCTTCAGCAATAAATTCTCTTTTACGCTCTTCAGAGACCACTTCGGTAGAAGCCTTCTCCAGTGTGCCGATCACATTGGTGAAGTAGGAAATCTCACTTACTTTCGGAAAGTGGTTCGGGTTTTCATCGCTTAATGTACCGCTTGCGTAATAAACACACTGACTGAAATCGGCTTTAGAAAGGAAATAATATCCGCCTCCCCAACCATTATTCCACACAGCCACCTCATCTGTCGGATAATCAAAGAACTTCAGTACACCTCCGGCAGGGATATACCAACCGTGCTGATTGCCACTTGTTCCGGCACCGATCCAATAGGTCCATGTTGTCGTAAAAGGCATATAGCAGGTCATCATAAATGATTCGTATTCGGCTTCAGTCACCGGATAATTAGAAACATTCAACGTGCCATACATCTTCGGATCAAAATTATCCTCACAACTGCACATGATAAATGCAATCATGACAAACACCTTAAATAATTTATTCTTGTTCATATTTTCAATCTTTTCTTTCGTTACAGGTTTTCTTAGAAACATATTTTTGCTCCGAAGGAGTATGTTCTCGTCATCGGATACTCCGCTTTGGAGCCGTCGCCACCCGTCTTTATTTCAGGATCGACACCTACAAACTTGGTAAAAGTAAACGGATTTTGACAGTCGACAAAAACTCTGATAGAACTCACATAATCACCTACTCTTCCCAGCTTCTTTCCTGAAAGGTTATATCCTAAAGTGATATTCCTGACACGTACGAACGAAGCATTCTGATAATCTTCCTCAAAACCTACGTTACCAGGCAAAGCGACAGCCTTTGTTGAAGCAATACCACGACGGTTTCCATTCTGATTGGTTTGAGAATTCCAGATAGTATATACATATTTGTTCGAATTCTTGGGACTCGTGTAATACACATCTCCGACAAGTGCCCAACGATATGCATAGTTATAGCGTGTACGTCCGAATTGTCCATACATAAATACATCCAGATCAAAATCTTTGTATACAAATGTATTTCCAAAGCCTATGTGAATTTTTGGAAGTGTATTCCGCATCTTTACATCATCAATCGTTATTTTGTTATCCCCATTTGCATCCTTAATAATCGGATAACCGGGCTGTTGCGCGTCTGCCGGCAAAGATTTCTGCGATTCGGGCATATTACTTTTATCTATGTTGATAACGCCTTCCGTTTCATAGTAATAATAAGCATTCACCGGTTCGTTCTTGCGGATTCGATATTCTTCATAATAATAGTTGGGCATCCGTTCTTTCCAAACGGCATTATGATGTGATAAGGTCAATTGTGAGGTCCACTTAAACACACGGGGGATTTCAAAGTTTAGTGAGTTGATAGTCGCATCCCATCCGTAACGTACATAATGTCCATAATTCATCGGGACGGAAGATGTCATACTAAGCGGAGAGGCAGAGTCATATCCCAGCAAGTTGGTTACATCATTGCGGAACATATCAAAACTTCCCCAGATTCTATCTTTCAGGACTGAAAAGTCTATACCTATATTTTTCATGGTAGTCTTTTCCCAGGTAACATTCGGGTAATCAGGACCGCTAAGCAGATAGGGTACATAAGTCACTGAATTGTTAGAGAACTTGATATATTGGGCTGCCAGACTGAAAGTGCCATAAAGCGAACTACCCAGATTATCATTACCAGTCTGTCCATAACTACCACGAATCTTCAACTGGTCAATCCATGATATATGCTTCATAAACGGCTCGTTAGATAATTTCCAGGCCAATGACACTGAAGGGAAATAGGCATATTTCTTTCCCGGGAAAAACTTATCCGTTCCATCGCGACGAATAGTAGCGGCAACTACATATCTGTCGAGCACATCCACACTTGCCCTGGCAAATTGAGAACGACGTTCATCGGCTGCCCTGAAAGAAGTCGGGTAGAAAGCGCCTTCCGCAGCTTCCACCTTATCAGCAGCAATGTGATCGTTAATCTGTTCGTAGTCAAGTTCAAGTCCATTTGAATCGTTCGTATATCTTCCCATACCGACTACGGCATCGACACGTAACAAATCTCCAAACTGTTTTTTGAAAGTCAATGTGCCTTCCATGGTTTGGTTTCTACGTTCAACATATCCCAAATGCCCTCTTGATTTATACATATCCATAAAATATATATCAGAAGGAATATACAGATTACGATTAGCATTCTCCTTATTAATACCATACATCAAACGGAAGGACAACATATCCTTGATTATATCCACATCGGCAGCAAAGTTTAGATAATAACCGCTTGTTTTAGTCCGGTCACTAACTTTTATCATTTCAGCCGGGTTAGGGTAATTTGAATATAAAGTAGGCTTTCCGTCCTCACCTCTGATTGGTAAATAAGAAGGATAAGTCAATGCTGATTGTATGGCATCGTACCCATTTCCACCCCCACCGCCACCAGAAGTTGAGTTTGTATATTCATTCTCATTTACATTGACAATTGCTGTCAACTTAAGAAATGGAAGCAATTGTGAAGATATGTTTGTCCGAAGAGCATAACGTTCCATAGCGGAGTTTTCTACCGTACCTTCCTGTTTGTAATAATTTCCGGACAGATAATATTTCAGCAGTTTAGAACCGCCCGTAATTGTGATATTATGATTATTGATGCTACCATCCTTTAATACACAATCCAGCCAGTCTGTTGTTTGAGCGGCAGCTATCTGTTGAGGTGAGAATTGAGGTACCCATTTATTATCAAAAGGTTTATCACCGTAAGGATACATACTGTTCGTAAATAAATAGTTTTCTTTATTGAAAATGTTGGCAACATTCATATATTCTTCCCCACTCAAAGGTTCCAGATACGGATAGTTTTTCACGATAGAATAATTTCCTTCATAAGTGATTTGGGGACGAGTTTCAGTACCTTTCTTTGTAGTGATCAATACGACCCCATTGGCTGCACCAATTCCATAAATGGAGGCAGATGCATCCTTTAACACTTCGATAGATTCAATATCGGCAGGATTAAGTCCGGCCAATCCCGAACGATTGATAGAGTTGGGCATAACCTGATTTCCATTTCCAACCTCTAAAGAAGTGGAAGGCATCATTACTCCATCTACTATAAAAATGGGAGTACCTGCCCCACGAATTGAAAGGTCAACTGCTCCACCCGGTTGCGGGCTTGTCAACGTAGCTTCCAGTCCGGCAGCCCGCCCAAGCAGCATCTGTGACATATTACTTGTTGCGGCTCGCGATATTTTTTCCGTTTTTACCGTTGCAATGGAAGTGGTCAGATTCTTACGGGTGGTCGTTCCATACCCTACCACAACAACTTCATCCAACTGTTTTGAATCTTCTTTCATCGTCACATTCAACATCATTGGTCGGGTAATTTTCTGCATATATGTAGTGTAACCTATTGAAGTAAATTTCAGTGTCGAGCCTTCCGGAACTTGCAACTGGTAATTGCCATCTATACCGGTAATGGTTCCTTGAGTAGCCCCTTCTATCATCACAGTCACTCCCGGAAGAGCCTCGCCGGATTCGTCCACTACCTTTCCGGTCACTTTGACCGGCTGTTTGTTATCCTGTGGTTGAGATGAAACTTTGTTTAATACAATCTGACGTTTTTCAATCGTATAAGATACTCCTTCGCCTTTAAAAAGTTTATCCAGTACCAGAGTCATCAATTCATTTTTCACAGAAATACTTACGATACGGCTTACATCAACAATATCTTTGTTGTATAAAAAACGATATTCTGTCTGATTTTCGATACTAGTCAAGACCTCCTCTACAGTCACATTCTTCAGTCGCAATGTAATTTTGGCGGATTGTGCCAGGATAGGTATACTGATAGCTTGCAAAGCTATACAAAACAACCATATAGCACAGATTCTCCCCATTTTTACACTCGCAGGTACATTAATTCTCTTTTTCATTTTTCTAATTGAAATAAGTTTCATACCTTTACATGTTTGGTTATTGGTTCTACAAATAAGTTGATTAACGAATAACTGAATCTTTGGAAAGGAAGGTGAGTCAGACCTTCCTTTTTTATCAGTTGTCGGAAGCTGAATTCACTGATTATGTCTTTCTCATGGCTTGTATTATTTAAAGGTTAATAAATGTGTTTTTCTCTCGTTTCTATCAATAAGACGTTTCTAAAAATAAAAGCCACATTCCATATCGCATTATTTTTTCATCTGCACTATTTTTTCTTCAAACTATCGTTTATCCCAAATAATCTTTCTATTTTTACCCCCGACAATAGAACCTTTACTACAATACTATGCCGAATATCCAACAACAGACTTCCGACGACCGTTTTCTGGTAATAGCACTGAAACAGGATGATAAACAGGCTTTTACCCGATTATTCCATACTTATTATAAAGATTTGGTATTGTTTGGCGGTACTTACATTCCGGAGAAATCTACCTGTGAAGATATTGTGCAAAATATCTTTCTCAAACTATGGAATGACCGGAAATCATTGGTAATTGAGAACTCACTAAAATCATATTTACTGAAAGCGGTCAGGAATTACTGTCTGGACGAATTACGCCATCGCAGGATTATAGATGAACACGTTGCTTACGAACTTAAATCGGATTCTATAGATATAGATACGACAGAAAACTACATACTGTATTCTGATTTATGCCGGCAACTTAAAAATGCATTGGAACAATTACCTCCTCAAGAAAGAGAAGTGTTCGAGATGAGCCGATTAGAAAACATTAAATATCAGGAAATAGCCAATCGCCTGAATATCTCTGTCAGAACGGTAGAAGTACGTATCAGCAAAGCATTGAAGCAGCTCCGCATCTTATTAAAAGATTTTTATTTACTACTTTTTTTATTTCTTTTCCACTAATGAATGTGGGATTTTCTTTCTGAAACGTCTATTATATATAAGGTAAAATGCATATGATAAATAAAGATTCAGACATAGAAATTATAATCTCCAGATATCTCTCGAAAGAGTCTACAGCAGAAGACATTAAGATACTGGATGATTGGATATCAGCTACTCCCGAAAATTATAAAAGCTTTCTGGCACAAAAGAATATATGGGAGATCAGTCACCCGGCCTTTAATCCGGAAGAGATAGATGTGGACAGTGCGCACAGAAAAGTAATGGAGCAGATTCTCCATCAAAACCGGCCGCCGGTTTCCGTTCGTCCTAAGTTGTCCTTCCTGCACTATTGGCAGCAAGTGGCAGCTATCTTACTTCTTCCTTTACTGATATTATCTGCTTATCTTTATTTTAAACCCGCTTCTCAAATTGCAGAGACTTATCAGGAGTTATTCACTCCTTATGGCACTTGGTCGGTAGTTAATCTGCCTGACGGTTCTAAAGTTTGGCTAAACGCCGGAAGTTCTTTAAAGTATCCGACTCAATTCAATGATAAGCAAAGAGTTGTTTCAATGCAGGGTGAAGCCTATTTTGAAGTAGAATCCGATAAAGAGCATCCCTTCATCGTAAAAACAAAACAACTGACTGTAGAAGCTACCGGCACTGCATTCAATGTGAACGCATACGCTCCGGATCATGTAGCAGCAGTGACATTAGTAAAAGGAAAGGTCGCAGTTACTCTTGACCAGAAAAAGACGATTTCCCTTTCACCGGGAGAGAAGATTGACTATAATCTAGGCACTGCTCTATATAACGTCAATAAGACCAATACTTATAAATGGTGCTCATGGAAAGATGGAATACTCATTTTTAGAGATGACCCGCTGGAATATGTATTCAAGCGTTTGGGACAGACTTATAACGTGGAATTTATTCTGAAAGACGCCGAACTAGGAAAGTATTCCTATAAAGCGACTTTTGAAGGTGAATCTTTAAATGAGATTTTGCGCTTGCTTGAAATGAGTGCACCTATTCGCTGTAAAGAGGTTAGTAACCGCAACACCAATAATGAGAAGTTTGAAAAGCAGCGTATAGAGGTGAGCAGGACTATGCAATAAAGGTAGTTTCAGTCTGTGTAAAACGCCGTTTCCGTATGTTCTGACAAGGGATAATTCTCAATACTATGAGAAAAAATACTCATAGGAATGAGAAAAAATTCTCACTGCGATGAGAAAAAATACTCATCGCAGTGAGAATGCTTGAGAATTTATTACTTCATCTTATACACCAGTGTACCACCTTTTACAATATCTTCATGCGAGATCGTTTTCTTTGTATATGGTTCGCCATTCAATGTAATACTATCTACATATTTATGTTCTTTCGACAAATTCTCCGCAATAATTGTGAAAGTCTTGCCATCGGCCAAATGCAAGGTCATCTTCGGCAACTGTGGAGCACCGAATACATATTCCGCACTTACCGGATCTACCGGATAGAATCCCATCGCACTAAGCATATACCAAGCAGACATCTGTCCGCAATCATCATTTCCGCAAAGTCCGTCGGGTTTGTTTTTATATTGAGTATCAAATATTTCACGAACCAATTCCTGTGTACGTTCCGGACGACCAGCCAGTGCATACAAATAAGTAACATGATGGCTTGGCTCATTTCCATGAGCATATTGCCCGATTAATCCAGTAACATCTGCCAAACTTTCACCTTCTAGCTTAACCGTAAACAATGAGTCTAATTTATTCAAGAAAGGTTTTTCTCCCCCAAACAACTGGATTAATCCTGGCACATCATGTTGTACATGCCAAGTATATTGCCATGCATTTCCTTCCGTATAATCTCCACCGACACTTTCAGAATGTGCCAATGCACTTGGGTTAAACGGAGCTTTCCAAGTTCCGTCAGCTTTGCGCGGACGCATGAACTTCGTCTCCGGATCGAAAAGATTCTTATAATAGTCAGCACGTTTCGCGAAGTAAGCGGCATCTTCCTCTTTACCCATACGACGTGCCATATCGGCAGCAGCATAATCATCATATACAGATTCTAAAGTGGAAGATACAGATTCTGCTTTTATCAGATCTGTCGGGAAATAACCATATTTCGTATAAACCTCCCAATCAGACTTCAACGGATGAGATACAGTCTGCGTCTTCTTTATTATATTGAAAGCACGTTCAGCGTCAAAGCCACGGAATCCTTTGCGATAAGCCTCGGCAATGACTGATACGCCATGATTACCAATCATACAGAAATTCTCTTTTCCCCACAATCCCCAAATAGGCAGGAAGCCTTGCACTTCACCCTGTTCGATGAGAGAATTCACAAAACCGTCCACACGTTCGGGAATCACCAATGTATAAAATGGATGAGCGGCACGGTAAGTATCCCACAAAGAGAATGTAGAATAGAAAGCACCAGTTCCGGCTTTTACAATAGAGTCGGCGGCATTACGATACATACCATCTACGTCCGAAATTTGATTAGGCTGAATCAATGCGTGGTAGAAACAAGTATAGAAATTTGTCTTTTCATCATCGGTACCCTCTATTTCAATACGGCTCAAATAGTTATTCCATTCATTGTGGGCGGTAGCTCTTACTCCTTCAAAATCCCAGGCAGGAATTTCTGCTTCCAGATTCTTTTTAGCCCCGTCTATGCTGGTGGTGGAAAGAGCCACTTTCATCATCAGCTCGTCTCCCGGCTGCATGTCAAAAGAGGCAATGATGCGTTTTCCTTTTTCTGTTTCGCCCATCGGAAGATAAAGTGAATCGACTACCGGACGGTTGAATTTCATCACAAAGAAATAATCTTGATTGACCCATACCGTGTTATTGACATGTCCTGTCAGTGTTTGAGCATCTTCCCAGTTCACTTCACAACTGTTGACTTGTGAATGATATTGTTCTTCTCTCCATGCAGGACCATGTTGCAAGTCAATCAATATAGAGGCAGAATCAGCCTTGTGATAAGTATAGCGGTGAAGGGCAGCATGGATAGAGGCAGTCAGTTCTGCTTTTACCTGTGGATCAGAGAGCTCTGCAGTGTAATATCCCGGAGTAGCCGCTTCTTTATCTTTAGGGAAATGACTGCGATAAGCATCCCACGCACGGGCACGTGTGCCAGTGACCGGCATCACCAGAATATCGCCTAAATCCATACAGCCTGTTCCATTCAAATGTGTCTGTGTAAATCCCCAAACCAGAGAATCCTCATAAACATATTCAGAACAGTAACGCCAACCGACTGCACCCGTCACAGGGCTGGTCTGTATCATACCGAAAGGATAACATGCGCCGGGAAATGTATGCCCGTTGTCTGCGCCACCGATAAAGGTATTAACGTATTGAGTATAATCTTTTGTATCCGTCTTTTCAGCCGGAGTACAAGAAGAATAAAAAAACAAGCCTGCTGCCAGAGTTGCAGCCATAAAAGGGGTTTTTCTTCTCATGGTAAATATAATAATGTTAAGTTAATGTCGCATTATATATGCTGATATTTATCTAATTTTTCACGATAGTAGCTTTCTACATCTTTCCAGTGGTAATAAGGAGCTACGTCTGTTTTCACCGGTAGTTTAGCTTCCTTTTCATTAAGTAATACTTTTACCAATACATCGTTACTTCCTTTTTTATGGAAAAAGACGAATTGCACGTTACTAGCCATCGGGAAAATATCATACGCTCTCCATTGTTCGGATAACTTTTCTACGTCAGGGTAAGATTCTCCATAATGATTCAGTTCCAATAAAGCGACTAACGGTAACAGACAAGACTCATGACCAAATCTTAAAGTGGCCTGGTTCTTACCTTCTTTCAAAGCAGCATCTGCCCTATCTAAAATATTACGCAACAAGTCGGCTTCCCGATAGGGCATCAAACCATCCGTTACAGGAGAACAAGCGTGTGTCAGATACCAATATAAGTTGTTACAACTCCATAGATCATAACACTCTTCATCCGTAAAAAGAGAATATAGCTGCATATCTGTATCATGACTCTGCATATTACAAGCCAAATCAAAAAGACGTCTCATCAGGCGCGCTTCATCAACGTTTGCTTTTACATACGCTTCGTCTGTAAACAATGTTTTCATCAACCGTTGCGGACGTACATGGGTAGCTTCAAAATCTTTCTGAACCTTCTTCACTTTATCGGAACTAGCTATTTTACTCAAATCCTTAGCAGGAGGATTCATGTAATACATATCATGGTAACTTGCATCATTCTTGATACATAGATTAGGATTCATCGCCTGCAATTGGAGGCATTCGGATGTCATGGATAATATACACCGGATGACAACTGTGGAACGGGCATCCACTTCTGTTCCATCCGCAAATATCTGTGGGAAATTAGTATACATACGCTTTGCAATTCCTCTGTGTTGGCGTGCTCCCACCGAAGTCAGTTCACCAAGACGGCCTTCCGCCATATCAGCCATGCGCAAAACAATATCCAGTGTGTTTTTACCTGTTGCAGTAAGTTTGTTTAAAGAATCGGCTTTTAATAAAGTTTGCTTGGGGAAACGATAATCATTCGGATCAATCAAATACCGTGAACCATGACGCATATATGTACTGATATAAAAAGGTTCGTACCCCTTAGGAGCAGCTGTCTGCTTGGCAGTAGGCGTGGGATATGCATAATAATTATTAGCGGATAAATACCGGTTTGCACGGATCTCTTCACGAGCAGTTTGCGCTTGTACCGTCCATACAAACAAGAGCAATAAAAAGATAGATGTGAGTTTTTTCATGATAGTATTATTCAATGTATTAATAGTTGTGCCACAAAATTAGAGATTTCTTCTCATTTAAAAGGATTTGATACAGACAAATATACTTAAATCTTAAATGAAGGAAGTTCCTATTTATATGGATTCGCTGTGATAAAACAAAAATTCGTACGACTTATTGAATAAATATCAACTCAATTATTTATCTTTGTTAGCTTAATAACAAGCTGGCGCAAAAAACAATAAGTATAATGAAAGATTTCTTGAAATTTACACTTGCCACGGTGACAGGTATCATTTTGTCAAGTATTGTATTATTTATAATCAGCATGGTAACGTTGTTTGGCATCATGTCTGCTTCGGACACGGAAACAATCGTAAAAAAGAATTCTGTAATGATGCTCGACTTAAACGGAACGTTGGTTGAACGTACGCAAGAAGATCCGCTGGGTATTTTATCACAGTTGTTGGGTGACGGATCTAACACGTACGGACTGGACGATATTCTTTCTTCTATCCAGAAGGCTAAAGAAAACGAAAATATTAAAGGGATTTATCTACAGGCAAACTCATTAGGCACCTCCTATGCTTCTTTGCAGGAAATCCGCAACGCACTGCTCGACTTCAAAGAAAGTGGAAAATTCGTTATTGCTTATGCAGACTCCTATACGCAGGGACTTTATTATCTTTCCAGTGCAGCCGATAAGGTGTTGCTCAATCCCAAAGGAATGATTGAATGGCGGGGTATCGCCTCTGCTCCCCTGTTCTACAAAGATTTGCTGCAAAAAATAGGAGTTGAGATGCAGGTGTTCAAGGTAGGAACTTACAAATCTGCCGTAGAGCCGTTTATTGCTACGGAAATGAGTCCTGCCAACCGCGAACAGGTTACCACATTTATCACTTCTATCTGGGGGCAGGTTACGGAAGGGGTATCTACTTCACGCAATATTTCTGTAGACTCACTGAATGTTTATGCAGATCGCATGCTCATGTTCTATCCGGCAGAAGAGAGTATAAAATGCGGATTGGCTGATACACTGATTTATCGCAATGATGTGCGCAATTATCTTAAGAAATTGGTAGAGATCAATGAAGATGATAATCTTCCTATATTAGGATTGGGCGACATGATGAACGTAAGGAAAAATGTGCCGAAAGATAAAAGCGGTAATATCGTAGCTGTTTATTATGCATCCGGTGAGATTACAGACTATCCGAGCTCTGCAACTTCCGAAGACGGGATTGTCGGTTCGAAAGTCATTCGTGACCTGCGCAAATTGAAAGATAATGATGATGTGAAAGCTGTTGTACTCCGTGTCAACTCTCCAGGTGGAAGCGCTTTCGCCTCGGAACAAATCTGGCATGCTGTAAAAGAGCTGAAAACAAAGAAACCGGTCATTGTCTCTATGGGTGATTATGCTGCGTCAGGAGGTTACTACATCTCTTGCGTTGCCGATACGATTGTTGCAGAGCCTACTACCCTGACCGGTTCTATCGGAATCTTCGGTATGATTCCTAATGTGAAAGGATTGACTGACAAAATCGGCTTAAGTTATGATGTCGTAAAAACGAATAAATACGCTGATTTCGGAAATATCATGCGTCCGTTTAACGAGGATGAGAAATCATTGCTTCAAATGATGATAACTGAAGGATATGATACCTTTGTAACTCGTTGTGCCGAAGGACGTCACATGACGAAGGAAGCTATCGAGAAGATTGCCGAAGGCCGTGTATGGACTGGGGAAACTGCTAAAGAACTGGGATTAGTAGACGAATTAGGTGGCATTGACAAGGCACTGGATATTGCTGTTGCAAAAGCCGGTATTGAAGGCTATACCGTTGTGTCTTATCCTGAGAAACAAGATTTCCTGTCTTCCCTGCTTGATACGAAACCGACGAATTATGTAGAATCACAATTACTGAAAAGTAAATTAGGCGAGTACTACCAGCAATTCGGCTTACTGAAAAATCTGCAAGAACAATCCATGATTCAGGCACGTATTCCGTTCGAACTGAATATTAAATAAACCGTAATACATGGACGAACACTTTATCAAGATACATAAGTGGCTCTACCCTGCCTCCTGGCTCTACGGAGCAGTGGTAATGATGAGAAATAAACTCTTTGACTGGGAAGTTCTTCAATCAAAGAGTTTTGATATACCTATTATCAGCGTGGGTAATCTCGCTGTAGGAGGGACAGGAAAAACTCCACACACTGAATATCTGATAAAGTTTCTTTGTAATCAATATAAGATAGCTGTATTAAGCCGGGGATATAAACGGCACACGAAAGGTTATGTATTGGCAACTCCGGAAAGTACGGCAAGAAGCATTGGCGACGAACCTTACCAGATGCATCAAAAATTCCCGTCTGTCACAGTAGCTGTCGACGAAAAGCGTTGTCATGGCATAGAAAAGTTGCTTGCACTGCAAAAGCCTTCAATAGATGTTATCCTATTGGACGATGCTTTCCAGCACCGATACGTCAAACCGGGATTGAGTATTCTGTTAACGGATTATCACCGATTATTCTGTGATGACACTTTGCTCCCCGCAGGACGGCTTCGTGAACCAATTAGCGGCAAGAATCGGGCGCAAATCGTTATTGTCACCAAATGCCCGCAAGACATCAAGCCTATTGATTATAACATTATCACGAAACGGCTGAACCTTTATCCATATCAACAGTTATTCTTCTCATCGTTCCGGTATGGTAACCTGCAACCAGTGTTCCCTACCATGTCTCCGGACACAAATGCAATTTCGACAAACCATGAGGTTGCTTTGTCCTCACTGACAAACACTGATATATTATTGATGACGGGAATTGCCTCACCTGCCCCTATTCTCGAAAGACTGGAAGGTTGTACCAAACAAATAGATTTACTATCGTTTGACGATCACCACAATTTCACTCATCGGGATATACAGCTTATCAAAGAACGGTTTCATAAACTGAAAGGAGAACACCGGTTGATTATTACCACCGAGAAAGATGCAACACGCCTGATTAACCATCCGGCTTTGGACAAGGAATTGAAACCATTTATCTACGCCTTGCCTATTGAAATTGAAATATTACAAAATCAACAAGATAAATTTAACCAACATATTATTGACTATGTTAGAGAAAATACAAGAAACCGCAGCTTATCTGAAAGGTAAGATGCATACCAGTCCGGAAACTGCTATTATACTAGGCACCGGACTTGGCAGTTTGGCAAACGAAATCACCGAGAAGTATGAAATAAAGTATTCGGATATCCCCAACTTCCCGGTATCTACCGTCGAAGGTCATAGCGGTAAGCTGATTTTCGGCAAACTAGGCAATAAGGATATCATGGCTATGCAGGGACGCTTCCACTATTACGAGGGTTATTCGATGAAAGAAGTAACTTTCCCTGTACGTGTCATGCGTGAATTAGGTATCAAAACCTTGTTTGTATCCAATGCCAGTGGCGGTACAAATGCAGATTTCGAAATCGGTGACCTGATGATTATCACTGACCATATCAACTATTTCCCCGAACATCCGCTTCGCGGAAAAAATATCCCTTACGGACCTCGCTTCCCGGACATGAGCGAAGCATACTGCAAGGAATTGATTAGTAAGGCTGACGAGATTGCCAAAGAAAAAGGAATTAAAGTACAACACGGAGTGTATATTGGTACGCAAGGTCCTACTTTCGAAACTCCTGCCGAATATAAATTATTCCATATCCTTGGTGCTGATGCGGTTGGTATGTCTACCGTTCCGGAAGTTATCGTAGCCAACCATTGTGGTATCAAAGTTTTTGGTATTTCCGTCATCACCGACTTGGGAGTAGAAGGAAAAATCGTAGAAGTAACACACGAAGAAGTTCAGAAAGCCGCTGACGCTGCTCAACCGAAAATGACCACGATCATGCGCGAACTTATCAACCGTGCCTAAACAATCATCCCGATTTATGAGAACTGAAATAGCATCTCTCGGTGAGTTTGGTCTGATTGACCGCCTCACCGAGGGAATCAAACTGGAAAACGAATCCAGCAAATATGGAGTGGGCGACGATGCCGCCGTTCTCTCCTACCCTTCAGAAAAGCAAGTACTGGTAACAACCGACCTGCTTATGGAAGGTGTGCATTTTGACCTGACTTATGTTCCCTTGAAGCATTTGGGATATAAATCAGCAGTAGTTAATTTCTCCGATATTTATGCCATGAACGGTACTCCCCGGCAGATTACGGTATCTCTTGGTCTTTCCAAGCGTTTCAGCGTGGAAGATATGGACGAACTTTATTCCGGTATCCGTCTGGCTTGCCAGCAATATAATGTCGACATTGTGGGAGGCGATACCACTTCTTCCTTGACAGGCCTTGCTATCAGCATCACCTGTATTGGCGATGCCGACAAGGATAAAGTAGTTTACCGTAATGGAGCCAAAGACACTGACCTGATCTGCGTCAGCGGCGACTTGGGGGCAGCCTATATGGGTTTACAACTCTTGGAACGTGAAAAAGTCGTATTGCAAGGTGATAAAGATGTCCAACCGGATTTCTCCGGCAAAGAGTATTTATTAGAACGCCAATTGAAACCGGAAGCGCGCAAAGATATCATTGAGAAATTGGCAGCCGCCAATATAATCCCTACTTCTATGATGGACATTTCTGACGGCCTATCATCAGAACTGATGCATATCTGCAAACAAAGCAATACTGGTTGCCGCGTTTACGAGGAGCATATCCCAATCGATTATCAGACAGCTGTTATGGCCGAAGAGTTTAACATGAATCTTACGACTTGTGCCTTGAATGGTGGAGAAGATTATGAACTACTCTTTACTGTTTCCATCGCCGATCATGAGAAAATTTCACAAATGGAAGGAGTTCGTCTCATCGGACATATTACCAAACCTGAACTTGGCTGTGCATTGATTACCCGTGATGGACAAGAATTCGAACTAAAAGCACAGGGATGGAATCCATTAAAAGAAGATAAATAATAGATTTCATCACATACCTGAAATATTTTTCATCTTATACAACACTGATAATTAGCCGACTAACTTTTTATCAGTGTTTTTTATTTCCATAAGACTTGCAGAATCCAAAAGTTTCACTACCTTTGCAACCGCAAAAGAGATATTACCGGACCGAACAAGCACGAGGTGCCATAGCTCAGTTGGTAGAGCAAAGGACTGAAAATCCTTGTGTCCCCGGTTCGATTCCTGGTGGCACCACTAACGATTCGGTAATAAAAAATCCCTTGAACTTTTGAAGTTCAAGGGATTTTTTTATTCCTCGTATTGCAATTTGCAACCGCCTATACTTTAGAACTATGCAGTTTTTTATAAATCTCCACACGAGCATCTATTTCTGCTTGAGTCAAATGCGCAGGAAGTTCAATGGTAGTCCGCGGAGTTATTGCTACCAATACCATATCTCCCAAACCCTTTTTATACTCTTTAATAACATTTTCAGTAAACTGACTGGATGAAATAACATCACGCATTATATTACCTTTTTTCATATCTCTAATTATTTTGTTTTTTATTTTACACACAAGCAGAATATACACTTCCCTATACAGGTTTAGATTGAGCTAAATCTTCCGATGTAGATTTGTTTTCCAAAGAGATATTGATCGCATTCATGCCTTTCACTCCACGCTCAAGGTCAAATGTTACGATATTATTTTCTGCAATATTGCCAATGACATTGTTTACATGAAAAAAGTATTTCTCAACACCTGAAAGGTCTTTAATAAAGCCAAATCCTCTTGACTCATTAAAAAACTCAACCCGTCCTCTCAAGATCGTCGGCTCCTCTTCTTCCTTTTTAGGAGTTGCTATAATTATTTCATCCGGATTAATTTCTTCCTTCTTTATATCCTCTGTCGGAGGAGTCGAAGTTATCATTCCGTTCTCATCTACATAGGCAATCATATCCTCAAAGCTATTTGAGCTGCCCGATAATTTCTTGCTTTCTTTCTTTTTCAGTTTTTCTTCTCGTTTAGCGAGTCTTTTCTTTTCATTTTCACGTTTACCAACTGTCATGGATTTTGCCATAGAATTTATATTTAGTTTTATATTAATTTTAAAGAGATTGTTATTTGTTGATTTCAAATAGTATAACTGGCTTTATTCAGCTTCTTACCCGTCAGTTTCTGAATATCATTAACGAGTTTACGCTCTTCCTGCGAGCAGAATGTCAGTGCTGTCCCTGTATTCCCGGCTCTTCCGGTACGTCCGATACGATGCACATACGTTTCCGGCACATCAGGAAGATCATAGTTGATAACTAAAGGAAGTTCGTTAATATCGATACCTCTGGCTGCAATATCAGTAGCCACCATCACACGTGTTTTGCCCGACTTGAAATTGCCCAAAGCCAACTGCCGCGCTGCCTGACTTTTATTTCCATGAATCGCCTGGCTACCAATTCCCGCCTTGCCCAGTATCTTTACGATCTTATCAGCATTATGCTTCGTACGTGAAAATACCAACACCGACTGATCTTCTGATTTTTGCAAAATCGAAACCAGTAAAAGACTCTTTTCCTTTTTCTCTACGAAATAAACCATCTGTTCAATAGCATCCACAGTCGATGATTTCGGAGTTATGCTGATTCGTACAGGATTCTTCAACAAAGAATTCGTTAAAGAAATAATTGTATCAGGCATTGTAGCGGAGAAGAATAAAGTCTGTTTTTCTTTCGGAAGTTTTGGTAATATCCGCTTGATATCATGAATAAATCCCATATCAAGCATACGGTCTGCTTCATCAAGTACAAAATATTGTATCTTATCCAGATGGATATGTCCCTGATTCATCAAGTCAAGCAAACGTCCCGGTGTAGCAACCAGGATATCAATTCCTTTGTGTAACATGTCAACTTGAGGACGTTGATTTACTCCGCCAAAAATAACCCCATGTCGCACTTGGGTATATTTGGCATAATCATTAATGCATTCACTTATTTGCAAGGCAAGTTCACGGGTGGGCGTCAAAATCAACGCTTTAATCCCCCGGCACTTGGCTGCCTCTTTATTCATTTGCAAATGTTGTATAATGGGAATAGCAAACGAAGCAGTTTTACCTGTTCCCGTTTGCGCACAGCCTAATATATCTCTTTTTGCTAATGCAGCCGGAATTGCCTCTCCCTGAATGGGAGTGGGCACTGCATATCCTTTTTCTTCAATAACTTTTAAAATCGGTTCGGTTATATTTAATTCTTTAAATGTCATAATTGTTATTTTTGCTGTATCAAAACAGCTATTAATTTATATTGTAAAGGGACTGACAAACTCCATCATGGGAATGAAAATCCCGTAGGTTAAGCCAGTTTATGGGTTGCCAAGAAAAACTCGCGCTCCAGTGTACTCATTACTTCTTTTACACTACTGATTTTTTCAGCGAGAAAAGCATTGCTACCGGCAAAAGCATAGCCTTTTTTCATATTTCCTTTGGCTGCATTATATAAAGCCTTAATAATGCAATAAGGGCTTTTTGTATAATCACATGTTTTGATACAATGGAATGAGCAACTCTTAGGCCTCTCCAGTCCACTATTCACATTGTGAATAAATTCCCCGTCAATAGCTCGTCCTGGCATTCCCACAGGACTTTCAATAATAAGAACATCTTCGGACTTGGAGTGAATATATACTTCCTTGAACGTCTCGGACGCGTCACATTCCTGGGTGGTAACAAATATACTTCCCATTTGTACCCCTGCAGCTCCCAGTTCCATAAAATGTGCAATATCTTCACCTGTCGAAATGCCGCCAGCGGCAATCACCGGAATCTGTTTCTGTTCTTTATAACTGGATGCAATCATTACCACTTCCGGAATCAAAGCTTCCAAAGCATAATGCTGATCCTGTAATTGTTCTTTTTTAAATCCTAAATGTCCACCGGCTTTAGTCCCCTCCACCACGATTGCATCGGGCAGATAATTATAGTTCTTCTGCCATTTATCGCAGATGATTTTGGCTGCTCGTGAAGAAGATACAATAGGCACTAGCTTGGTTGTACTCTCCGGAGTCAGATATGAAGGCAGGTCGAGTGGAAGCCCGGCACCGGAAAATACCACATCAATCTTTTCCTCGATTGCGGTGCGCACCATATCCGCATAATTCGATAAAGCAACCATGACGTTTACGCCAATAATACCTTTTGTTTTCGCACGTGCTTTCCGGATTTCCTCTTTCAGCCCGTTAATACATTTTTCAGGATAAGTACCTTTCCCTTTGGGGTATAACAAACCTAAACCTGCGCATGATATAACGCCTACTCCTCCTTCGTTTGCTACTGCCGAAGCCAAACCCGAGAGCGAGATACCTACTCCCATTCCACCTTGTATTACAGGTGTTTTTATCTCAATATTTCCTATAAAGAATGATTTCATATGTTTTATTTTGCTTTAGAGCAATTGAACAAGATAAACAGTGTGAGCACACTTTATTCAAGCGCTCAAGATTGGCCCTGTCATTGACTATTTGCCTTGTTGGGTGTAATTTATTAAACCTTTACTCCTGACTTCTTCAAGAGTATTGTGTATTACAAAAAAGTCTAATAAATCTATTTTCAGAATGGAAAGTGCAGGAGTAGATATTCCTGATATTGCACAGAAAAAGAGCCAGAATTAGCAGAACTTAAATGTAATATGATTTTTTGTCTTCCCCTGTGTCAATCAGAAGATTCCTCCGTTGAATCATGAAACGGAAATAACTTATTAAATAAAAGCAGAAGATAATATCTTCTGCTTTTATTCGGATATTAATATCTTCTAGAGTTATTATAACCACCACGGCCACCACCGTTAGACGGTCTTTCAGTACGAGGACGTGCCACGCTTACTGAAATAACTTTCTGGTCGTATTCAACTCCATTCAGTTCGTCAATTGCTTTTTGTCCTTCTGTATCATTCGGCATTTCTACGAAAGCAAATCCTCTGGATCTACCAGTTTCTCTGTCAAAAATTACTTTAGCTGAAGAAACTTCTCCAAACTCTGCAAATAAATTTGTTAAGTCAGCATCATTAGTGCCATAGCTTAAACCTGAAATGTAAATGTTCATTTAAAATTTTATTAAAATAAATACTAATTTGGAGTGAGGAGGATAATTAAAGACAAGGACTGCTTGCTAATAAAATATTATAAAGAAGAACTATACGATAATGATTCGTAACTCAAACTCTTGGTACAAAGGTAACACAATAAATCAGAATAATACATTTATACCCGTTCTTTTTCGGAAGAAAGACGATAATTATCATTTATTAGCACACAATTCATCCTAAATCGGCGAGATACACAATTTTGCCTATCATTCTTGATATTCTCTTGTAATATATCTACTTTTGCCATTATATAAATTATCAAGTCCCACTTTATGGATGTCAGAATAGAACCAAGTTGGAAACAACAATTACAAGAAGAATTTGACAAACCATACTTCGAAAAGTTGGTTACATTCGTCAAAGATGAATACAAACGGGCACACGTCCTCCCTCTCGGACATCAGATTTTTCATATATTCAATTCCTGTCCCTTCGAAAAGGTAAAAGTAGTTATCCTTGGACAAGACCCCTATCCCAATCCCGGACAATATTATGGAGTCTGTTTTTCTGTGCCTGATGGAGTAGCTATCCCAGGTTCACTAAGCAACATCTTCAAAGAAATACACCAAGATTTGGGAAAGCCAATTCCAACTTCTGGTAATTTGGATCGTTGGGTAGCTCAAGGTGTATTCCCGCTAAACTCAGTTCTTACTGTACGTGCGCACGAAACCGGTTCTCATCGAAATATGGGTTGGGAAATCTTCACAGACGCAGTTATCAGGAAACTAAGTGAAAAACGGGAGAATTTGATATTTATGCTTTGGGGAAGTTATGCGAAAGAGAAACGATCTTTGATAGATACCAACAAACATCTGGTACTAACCACTGTTCATCCCTCTCCCCGCTCTGCCGAATATGGTTTCTTCGGTTGTAAACACTTCAGTAAAGCCAATGCTTTCTTGCATAGCAAGGGAATAGAAGAAATTGATTGGTAAATAAACGATTTCTCAAAACAGATTATCAGTACCCAAAAACATTCGCTATGAATAAATCAAACAATATCACTCGGGAAGAAATGTGGGCAAAGCAATGCTTGTCTGCTACCGATATTGATTACGCTGTGTGGGAACGGGATAAATCCATACTTCACCAACTTTCAAAAATCTGTCACAACTGCACATTTGTTGTCGATGTTTACAAATGCAATTACACGTATGCTTCCTCGAATTTCGTTGATTTACTGGGGTATGATAGTCACAAGATAGAAACTTTGGAAAAGCAGGGAGATTATTTAGAATCACGTATTCATCCGGACGACCGTGCGCAACTGGCAGCATTACAAGTCACGTTAAGCCAATTCATTTACAGTCTGCCCCTCGAACAGCGAAACGACTATTCCAACATTTACAGTTTCCGTATACTCAATGCCAAGCAGCAATATATACGTGTCACTAGCCGACATCAAGTTTTGGAACAAGACCGTAACGGCAAAGCATGGCTCGTAATAGGCAATATGGATATTTCACCCGACCAAAAACATTCCGAAACAGTAGACTGCACTGTCCTAAATCTGAAGAACGGGGAATTCTTCTCTCCTTCCTCTTTGCTAATGCCTTCTTCGCTCAACCTCACTAATCGGGAAATAGAGATATTACGGCTTATTCAAAAAGGGTTGTTAAGTAAAGAGATTGCAGACAAGCTATGTATCAGTATTCACACTGTCAATATTCACCGGCAGAACCTGTTACGCAAATTAGGTGTGCAAAATTCTATCGAAGCCATTCGTTTGGGACAGGAAACCGGACTACTAAGTTAATTAACCCATACACCTTTTCCTGAAGCTACCAGTCTGTCTAAGGCATCCATTCCACCACACCCACCACCGGGTGCAATCTTCTCCATTCCTCAAATTCCGGATAACTACGTACACCATCCTGAATCACAGCTTGATAATACTCCACTCCCATAATTTTTTCCGTATCAGGCGTTTCGTATTTTAATTTCAGGATAGCCAGTCTCATTTCATCTGTCAATACCGCAGAAATGCGTTCGGCCGCCCTTTCAAAATAGCCATCATAACGAGAGCCTTCTTGGATATGAATCATATCCATTTGCCAGAGTTCTCCTTCCATATCCTGATACCATGCATGCCACTCTATACACGCTTCTGCTGTATGTAATAAATTCGTATATTCAATCTTCTTTATGGACGTATTTTCCGCCAATTCAGCCATCGCCCGAAAGCTGGCAGACAAATCCAAAGGAGAAGTATAAATATGAAAATCAATATCCCGATGTTTCATCAATAATCCTGTACGCAACGAACCTACCAGATTCACTTTGGCACCAATCCCCTCCCATATCCGAACAATACGGGTATCCTCTATAATCTCCCAAGCTTTCTGCTGGTTACGTTTTGCCAATTCAAAAATATTCATCTTTTTCCTTATTAAGTAAGTATGCAAAAATAGGAAAAAGGATACATATATAGCTATAAATAACTATTTAATCCCTTGCTGGGTTGAGCTAACTTTGTCCGCAAATTCAATTCTTCACCATACAACTAAAAAGAGATTATGATATTCAATCAAACAGAGAAACAGGAAAAAGAGTATTTACAGCAAGTCATAACCACTATCCATGATACGATTAACACTACCAGTACTTCCGTCAAAGAGCATATAGACACCCTGCAGGAATACAAGGATTATCTATGGTCGAACAAGGATATCGATCCCCACGAAATCCGTTCCATGCGCGAAAGCATATTAAATCATTTTGCATTAGGTGAAAATGTAATTGACAAACGCAGGCGACTAAGCAAAATACTGGATATCCCCTATTTCGGACGAATCGACTTTCAGGAAAAGAAAAACAAAAGCCAAGTTAGTCCGATCTATATAGGAATACATACTTTCTATGACCTCAATCAAAAAAAGAATCTGATTTACGATTGGCGAGCTCCTATTTCAAGCATGTTCTACGATCATGAATTAGGCGAGGCGTTCTACTCCTCTCCGGCAGGCAAAATTAACGGAGCGATCTCACTCAAACGCCAATATCGTATTCGCAAAGGAAAAATGGAGTACATGATTGAAAGTTCCGTAACTGTTCATGACGATATTCTGCAAAAAGAACTATGTTCCAATGCCGACAATAAAATGAAAAATATCGTCACGACAATTCAGAGGGAACAGAATCAGATCATCCGTAATGAAAACGCTTCTGTACTTATTATACAAGGTGTTGCCGGTTCAGGAAAAACCTCTATCGCCCTCCATCGTATTGCCTACCTGCTTTATGCACAGAAAGGACAGATTTCTTCCAAAGACATATTAATCATCTCCCCCAATAAAGTATTTGCCGATTACATTTCTAATGTACTTCCGGAACTTGGCGAAGAGACCGTTCCCGAAACCAGCATGGAGCAAATTCTGTCGGATGTAATTGACAACAAATATAAACACCAGAATTTCTTCGAACAGGTGACGGAACTATTAGAAAACCCGACACCCGACTTTATCGAACGGATACAATACAAAGCCTCCTTCAAGTTTATATCACTACTTGACAAATTCATCCTTTATATGGAAAACAACTATTTCAAAGCAACAGATGTAAAACTCACCAAATACATCACTATTCCTGCTGAATTTATTAACGAACAGTTCAAACGATTCCACCGCTATCCCATACGTCAACGATTTGAGACTATGACAGATTACATTCTGGAAATGATGCAACTACAATATAATCTCACAGTTAGCACTCCGGAGAAAAACCAACTAAAGAAAGAGATAAAAAAGATGTTCGCGGGAAATAACGATCTCCAAATCTATAAAGACTTTTTTGAGTGGATCGGAAAACCGGAGATGTTCAAGACACGCAAAAACCGCATACTAGAGTATGCGGACTTAGCTCCTTTGGCTTATCTGCATATCGCATTAAATGGGAACAACGCTCAATCTTATGTCAAACACCTTCTGATAGACGAAATGCAAGACTATTCTCCCATACAATACAAAGTGATTCAAAAACTTTATCCGTGTCGAAAAACAATTCTTGGAGACACTTCCCAATCCGTCAATCCTTATGGTTCTTCCACTGCCGATATGATTCAGAAAGCATTTGCAACAGGAGAAATAATGAAACTTTGCAAAAGCTATCGTTCTACTTCTGAGATCACCAGTTTTGCACAAAAAATTCAACCGAACAATGAATTAGAACCGATTATGAGACATGGGGAACACCCCAAGATTCTTCCATTCAAAAATACAGAAGAAGAGATCCAAGGTATTGCGGATTTAGTAAACTCCTTCAGGAACTCCCATTATACCTCATTAGGGATCATCTGCAAAACAGAATCCCAAGCAAAAAAACTTGTTCAAAAGCTCCAGATATATGCAAACGACATCTCACTTTTGTCCAATCAAAGTTCTGCTTATGTGAAAGGGATTATCATCACTTCCGCCCATATGGCGAAAGGACTGGAATTTGACGAAGTAATCATTCCGCAAACAGATGATAAGAACTATCATTCCAATATTGATAAAAGTATGCTTTATGTGGCAGCCACAAGGGCTATGCACAAGTTAACTTTGACTTATTCTGTTTCTTCACCCGGTTGTCGGTTCCTGTAATAGAATATAACATCGAAAATTAATTGAGAGAAAAAGAACAACCAATCTCCTATTATTTTCTATTTTTGTACAATGGAAAATAAAGGAATGAAATACGAGTTTACCGCAAAAGTTTGGAATTACTCATCGACTGTTGGAACGGGCGGTTGGCACATAGCCTGCCTGCCGAAAGAGATGTCCAAAGAAATAAGAGAGAATCTCGGATTCTTAGAGGAAGGCTGGGGACGGTTGAAGATGACGGCCAAAACAGGCAATACCCAATGGGAAACCGCAATCTGGTTTGACACCAAACTTGATACTTATTTACTTCCTCTCAAAGCGGAAATCAGAAAAAAGGAAAAGATCACAACTGATAAAGAAATAGAGATTATGATTTGGATTTAAAACAAGTGATAAGAAGAACTACCCGCAAAACAAGAGCCGCTTGAACAATCTCAAACGGCTCCGTAACTCCTTTAACAACATGGTTATCGAGCTAATACAACCACCGGTCTATATTCCTTTTTTCTGCACTGAACTCCACTCCAACTTTAACCAACTCACGCCCGTCTACCTGATAAGGTATCAGATAGCCTTTTTCATCAATCTGCTGCAAAGCCTGTTCGGCAGTACCATTCAGTTTAAATTCAAATACATAAATATACTTCGGAGTTTTCACCACTGCATCCGCCCGTCCGCGGGCACTACGAACCTCTGCTCCGGTAAATTGCCCCATCAGTTTGAAAACTAAATAAAATACAACCTGATAATGTCGTTCGGTCTTTTCATTCAGTTCATAAGGGAAATCTGCGAAGAAAGCCTGTAAGCGGGTAAGAAAAGCATCAACATCACCACTCTCCAATTCACGTACAAATTTACCAAGATAAAAACCCCGTTCATCATCTACCACTGATGTGTAATAAGGAACCAAAAAATCCATAAATCCATATCGTACTTCATCATTGGGAAATTTCAGCAGGTAGTTTCCAAAACGCTTGTCATACCCCTTTATAGTCAAATAGCCACTCTGATAAATCAACGGAATCGGATTATTAGCATCTACCCTATATTCCATAAACGAAGAAGCATTGGCTTCTACCCCATCAATCAACGTACGCAAATCATACTCACTCTTTTTAAGCAGTTCGACTAAAAAAGTAGGAGTACCGGTTTGGAACCAATAGTTGCTAAACTTATACCCGTCAAAAACATTAAGCACACTGAATGGATTGAATACTCCTTCCGCAAACTCACAAAAATGATAGCCGTCATATAAAGCCGTCATCTTGTTCAATGTTTCTTCATAAGTCAGTTCATTCGTTTCTGCCAATCGATTCAGTTCAGGAATAAAAGTATCCTCCAATTCTTGTCGCGTAATACCACAAATCGTGGCATACTGCGGCTTCATACTGATATCATTCAGTTGATTCAAATCACTGAACACACTGACTTGCGCAAACTTAGTCACACCGGTAAGGAAAACAAAACGAAGATAACGGTCAGAACTTTTCAGTACACCATAGAAGGCCTTCAATGTCTTACGATAGTCATCAAGCAAAGCGTCATCACCCAATGCCTGCAACAAAGGTTTATCATATTCATCCACCAAGACTACGACTCCACGACCAGACTGTTCACAGGCTCGGCGAATGACACCCGCAAAACGTCCGGAGAGAGTTTCCTCATCCTCCCCTTTGCCATATTTCAGTTCCCATTGCGTCAACTGCCTGCTAAGAATTTCGACTAAAGCCTGGGGAGAATCATATTTTTCCGCGTTTAAATCCAAATGAAATACCGGATATGTCTTCCATTCCTTTTCCATATCGGCTATGGCCAACCCTTCAAATAAGTTCTTCTTACCTTCAAAATAAGCTTCAAAAGTAGAAAGAAGAAGACTCTTGCCAAAACGACGAGGACGACTTAAAAAATAAGGAGTCTCCGTTGAAGCAATTCTCCATACAAGAGCAGTCTTATCCACATAAAGATAATCTCCTTCACGAAGTTTCTCAAAAGTCTGTATTCCAATAGGAAGTTTACGTAATATCCCGTCCATGATTTTTCCTCTATTTTGATTATTCAAAGATACGCATTTCCACGGGAATACACATACAAATTCCACAAAAAAGTACACAGTTTCACAGACAGCACTACCATGACTCCATTTTTCATCAAACTAGTTTTGTACCAGACAAACAACATCTCACTTCCTCTTCACTTTGCAAATCCAACACACAAGAACCAGAACCAGCAAAATAATTCCGTACCAATACCAACCTCCGGTTGTCCTATTAGTAGTTTTCTCAACTCCCGTTTTATGAATCTCTGTCTTAGCACTCATATCCGACAAGCTCACAGACTGTAAATCTACTTCTTGAAGCAGTTGTTTCTCATTAACATTTTTCCTATCCACCACAGTCTTCACCACCATCCCAGCCTTCAATCTAAGCGTATCCACAGGAAACACAAACAACACCTGCTCGATATGCTCCCCCACCACCTCCGAATCCTTTTCTGAAGCAACCTTATTTTTAACAAGACTTTTCCCGGAGCTACTATTCAAACTTGAATCATCCCTAACTTCACTCTCCCTGTTTATCACCTCTTTCTTACTCCTACATCCCGACAGCAATACAGGCACAACCCAAGCCACCAACAATACAAACAGTAACTCCCTCCCACTCCTCAAAAACTCCTTCACATCAAAACAGGGACAAGCCTTCACATATTCATAAGGTTCAATCACTCCGTCACCATTCAAGTCCGGTGAAGTATCCCGATGTCCCAACACTTGGAGAATATTATATTCCCGCTGTAAATCCATAATAATCTAATAAAGCACCCGTTTTTGAGCATTCGTTCGGGTATCTGCCGGACGCCCGTTCTCATCCAATCCGCCGATATAACATATCCCGATACTCTGCTCATTCCAACCTTTACAATGAGCACCGGCCAAAGCGACATCCCGCCCCTTTTCCAATTTCCCATCCAAACGGATCACATAGTGATACCCGATACCGTTGAACCCACGTTCCCGGTGCCAACGGTCAATATCTGTGGCAGTAAAATCCTGTCCGGCTTTCGTAGCCGAACAATGTACTATGATAGAATCTATATTTCTCATGATTATTCATTATTAGTTCAAACGCACCAGTTAATAATCCGAAGGTGGCATACGCTTCACACACCCTCTAATCTCACACTTCTTCACTTCCGACTCCTTCTGTATCAACTCCACTTCATGACATTTATGTATCCAGTCAATCTTCTCTTCCTGCTCCTTGCGAAGTTCAATATAAAGCCCGTCTATCTTCTCGTCACGTTGAGTCAGCCGTTCTTCCAGCCAGTCCACCTTTTTACGGCGATTTTCTTCTTCCATACTGTTCACGGACGCTTCCTCTTTCCGTGCATCCGTCTTACGACAAGTGAGATACCTCACTAACCATTTCACTGCTTCCAAACCACCCATAGCAGTAATAAAAGCAAGGATTGTAGTTATTTGCATATTTATATTTTTACGTAGTTATAAAGAAAGAATGAGGCCGAAGCCCCATTCCATACAAACCAGACAGTTCTCAACGGCTCATGAATCAAGCAGCCGGATCCGGTGCTTCACCATTACCACCCGAACCACCATCCGGATCCGGAGTTTCACCCCCATCATCCGAACCGTCACCAACACTACCCAAATCATTAATATGATCCAAATCCTTGAACTTCAATCCATCCGAACGGGTAGTCGTCCCGGTAAACAGACGAATGTCCGAGTTAGCACGAAAACAGATACGAAGCCCTGAAATATTAGCGATCGTAAAATCTTCCGCCTTCTCCGTCCCTTTGCTTTGGGCAGAAAGGTAAAAATATCCCAGACCGGCGATATTCACCGAACGGCCACCCAGCAATGTCTTTCTCAATAACGTACGGAAATCTTTCAATACACTAATCGTTTCACCCTCGCTGACACCGGAAGCAGACGCAATCTCCTTTGCAAACTCATCCAACGTTGCACTCGTATCATACTGATAAGAAATCACCGGATACACTTTCTTTCCTGCTTCTTTATTTGTAGGGTCACACAGGCGAGACACCCTTCTAAATCTAATAGCCATACTACTTTTCTTTTTTAATAAATACTGTTTTAATTATCACTTCGCTAACGTTAACGATGCAAAGATGCAGCATCTTCCACGGAGATGAAACGACACCAAATAACCTCATCAGAAAAGTACTAAAAAGCATTTCAGACATATACAACTGACATAGAGGAACTAAATAAACGACAAGAAAACAACGAAAAGCAAAGAAAAAGCGACAAAACCGATAGCCGGGGAGAATAATAAATAAACAAATATATTCAAACGAATAAATATCATACAAAAAGAGTGCACCTTCTCCCCCACCGGGAAAAAGGTGCACCACACAAACAAAACAAACAATAGTCTACCTTCACAGGCAGAGGAGAACCCATGATTCCATTTTTCCTATGCTACTATTATAAAAAGAAAAAATAGCAGGGGCACGGATTCTCTTGGGGAAATGAGGCGCTTCACAGCGACATAAAGGATATAGGCCATTAAACTCATTTATTATACTATATGGGGAAAACCTACATCTTTTTCTATTCTCACAAAAACATGAAATGAAACAATTAATTTCCTTTTATTGTTTTCCAGACAGGCACTGCTACCACCGCACCGACAATCGGAGCCACAATAAACAACCAAAGCTGGCTAATAGCCTCCACTCCGGCAAACAATGCCGGACCAATGCTACGGGCAGGATTAACCGATGTCCCCGTAACGGGAATACATACAATATGCACCAGTACCAAAGTCAATCCGATAGCCAGTCCGGCAAAATGAGGACTGCTATTATCCCGGTCGGTAGTGCCCAATACAGTCAGCACGAAGATGAACGTAAACACCGCCTCGGCAACAAATGCAGCCAGCAGATACGGTTCTTCAAAACCGTTGGCTCCCGTACCTTCTATCCCCATTGTCCTGGTAATCAACCACAACAATGCAGAGCCAAGTATTCCGCCCGTCACTTGCGCTACGATATACACACCGGCTTCCATTACCGACAGTCCGCCATTCAGCCAAACGCCGATGGTGATGGCCGGATTGATATGACAGCCCGAAACAGGACCGATTGTGTACGCCATTGCCACCACCGACAAACCGAACGCGAAAGCAATCGTCAACACCGCGGCTACCGATGTCGCGCCGCCATTCAATACAGCAGCGCCGCATCCCATTAAGACAAGCACCATAGTGCCCACCATTTCAGCTATAAATTTCCTTTTCATAATCTACTTTTGTCTATTCAATTACAAGATATTCAACTAAAAGATATTTAATTACAAGATTTCCAACTATAAGATTTCCAATTCTCTCCAATCATTCAATCTCTCTCTAATCATCCTCCCATTCCGAAGGCGGCAACGACTTCTTCCCATACCATTTCATCCAGGCACGAGATTTCCGCTTTCTCAAATAAAGCACATCGCTACAATGCTCCAACGCTTCCCAGTCAAATGAAGAATGATGTCCGAACCACCTCTCCAGCCAATAAAGCAGATGATAACTCATGAACGCAAGCAACATCCACCACCACGAAAGCCAGACGGATAGCACCAATGCAGGCAATAATGCCAGGAAGAAACATTCCGTATACTGTCGCGCATGAATCTGAAGTTCCATCTCCTCCCACCCTTCCAAATATTTAAACCGGGTGAAACAACAACCGAAAATCATAAAATAATGCCTTTTCTTCCTGTTCAGGAAAGTTTTCGCCAACAGACTATTATATATTATCATATCCTCCTCTTCATTCAGAAAAAAGCAACATTGCAAAAGACCATCCAACCACCGGCCGACAAGCCCACCTTGTAACGACAAAGCACTTTAAGTCCCGACATAGAAGAAAACGAGACAGCCCCGCAATGTTGCCTGAAATACCTTGAAATGAAATAAAACTATTATTCGACGATTACGGCACGGTTCAATTCAGGTTCACTGAAACGGTTGTTCGTATCGCCCTCCGCTTTCTTCACGAGACGTTCAGGGGAAATTTTATACTTTTCGACTAATAAATTGTACACATACTCCATACGTTGTTCACTCAAACGCTGGTTCAATTCCTTGCTGCCCGTAGCGCTGTCCGCCGAACCAATCAGCGTGAAAGTCTTGTTCTTATCCGCCTTGATAGCGTTGTTCACATAAAACTCAAGATTGGTAAGTTCCTTCTTATCCAAAGTAGCTTTGCCGATAGGGAAGAACAGGGCTACTGGCGAAGCAGTCACTTTCGATTCATTCACCACTTCCGGTTTCCGATTTCTGGCAGCTTCCAGTTCGGCGGCAAGGCGTTGTGCTTCGGTGCTCAAATCATGATTCTTGGCACGAAGCGCGTTGATACGTTCATTGTAAGATGAATAATCTGCCGGAGCCACTTTCGCTACACGGTCGAAACGGGTCTTGCCCAACTTCACGCTTAGCCCCAGTGTCACAGAACTCATTCCTTCACCTTTGCTGCCGCCTACCGTTCCGTCAAAACACTCTTTCACTAGCATCTGCCGTCTTTCCAAAGTCAAGTCCAGACGCCTGCCCAGACGGAACGTATTCAAAATACCGATGTTGGCGGCAATTTCATTATCATGCGTACTGTTTCCCCACGAACGTGCCCAACCGAAACCGACAAACGGAATCACATTCCATACACGTTTCTCATTGAATCCGAGGAAACCGTTCGACCAGTTCCACATAAAGTCCGCATGGAGATTGGAAACATTAAACTCTTCCTTGTAATAACCGCGATGCGCCCCTTTGGCATACATCCCGCTTGCATCCGTCAGCCCCTTGGCTTTCAGACCCGAATATTGCAGGCGGACTCCGTAAGAAGGAGTTATCCACTTGCCCAACGACACATCCAGTGCAGGAGCAATACGGTTGCCCACTGATGTCTTGTTATCAAATTCACCTTCATAGATATTGATTCCACCGCCTACACCGATATACCAGTTACTCCAGAAACTATTCGTTTCATACGGGCCACGGAGAATATTTCCATCCGTATCACGATTTTCCTTTTGCTGTGCCATGGCACAAACTGATGATAATACCAATGCAACTGTAATAATTTTCTTTTTCATGTTTCAATTTTTATGTTCAACATTGAGTCCAACCTGTTTCTTTACTCTAATTTCATTTTACTGCCGGGACGGAATTTCACCTGTCGCTTAGCCGGAATTATCATTGAGCCACCTGTAGCTGGATTATGCCCGTTGCGCGCTTTCCGTTCTTGAATGACAAAACTGCCGAAGCCGACCAAGGTGACACTCTCTCCTTTATGCATTGTTTCCGCAATGGTTTCCATGATTGCATCTACTGCATTCGTAGCTTCTCTAAAACTCAACTGACCTTTAAGGGCTACTTCTTTAATTAATTCTGATTTGTTCATATTTTCATAATTTATAATTTACACGACAACGTCATTCACGCACACACCGCACTGATTGGGCTGCATCCCAAGAACCCGTATATGCAGAAAGTTCAATTTCTGACGATGTAAACATAAGACATTCAGCCCACGCCATTGAACCATCGTTACTGGGAGTAGCCCATTTTTGTGGACGGGAAGTCCAATAATACCCATCAGTAAGAAAATAAAAGGTGTTTTTTGCGACTTTTGCACTTGTAGCAGGATAATAAGCCTTTTTACGACGTTCAGCATCATAATAAAAACAATATCCCATATTATTTTCATAAGACATGGAAGGATCGTAATACAAATTATCTAATTCAGAACCTACACCGGATTTATAAAAAGAAGCGGCAAAGTCTGTTTGCGGAACCATATACCCCAGCGGGCAGGGATCATAAATTGTTTTTACAGCCTCAACTTTATAATCCTGGACAGGGACTCCCCACAAGTTATAAAGTTCTTCTGAATAAGGTATCCATGTATCATTGTAACGATCCTCCATACTACCGTGTAGTATACATTCTATAAACTTCTCCGGATTCTGAATAGCATACTGAAGCCCTGAAACATTCGGATTCATCACCACATTTTCCAACTCTATTTGTTTATCACGTACATTATAAACCGGAGCATCCTTTCCCTCTGTTAATGACACTTTGCCAATCATAGGATCTTTACGTCCCCATTGATAATGTAAGCCAACCGATTTAATCGAATTAGTTTGGACAGATGTAGCTCCCAAATTACGATCGAGTACATAATACTGCTTTCCACTATAAGTCCGGTCATTCGTAGGTATCACATATTTTTGTTCTTCCGGTTGTTCTGTACACCAAATATGCCAACTCCAAAGACATTTCGCATTTTCTGCATTAGGATCGTTATCATCATATACAGCAATCAAGGCATTGCCACTTCCTGTTCCTTTTACAAATTCAACTCGGTTTGTTGTCGAATTAAATGCAACCTGCGTTATCAACCCTTCCATATCCTGCCAAATTAGTTTTGCAGATTTAGGATGAATCTCCGCACCACCTGCCTGTGTCAACAGATTATCATCGGCATCCCTAAAAGTTCCCACATCAATAATACCTCTCGCACCGACTCCCATAACAGTAGCGTCAAACGAGTATTTTCCTGCATAGGGAGATACAATATAACAATTGGAAGTCCCTTCCTCGTCCAATACATTCGAAGTACCTATCTCTGATATTGGAATATATCTGGTCATATTTCCCATTTTCACTTCTAAATAGCCACCATCGAATCCCTTCCCTGTTGTACAATAAAACTTCCACGAATAAATATCTCCACTAAGCCAATCAATACGTTGCGAACGGTTGTCATTATATGCATAATTATTATCTACTTTAATTACATTCGCTATTTTCTCATCATAACGCCATAACTGCAATTTAGATGTAGGCATAGTCGTTTCTTTGTCTGGCTGAACAACCCTTATACTACGAAAGATTAATTTATCCAAAAGTGCCTCATCTGAATCATTGTTATATAAATCGACATTTACCAATGAGACCGGATCTGAAATTTCAGATAAAAGTTCAACTGCTCCCCTACTAAAATTCATTTGATACTGCCCGTTATATTCATATACTCCTGTCCATGAATTATCTACAGAAACTGTATATTCCAAATTACTACCCGGCATATTTACCGCATCCTCTACATAAGAATAACCACCAGAACGCACGCTAGAAATATTGAAAGTATATCGGCATCCATGTTTGACATCTATGTACTTACCAGCAACTTTATCATAAAAATCGAGCCGATAATATTCTTCTTTATTGGTAACATTATCTTCTACAATAATTATCACTCCCATCCGTTGAGGACTAAAAACAGTTTCCTGAAGTGTTTTACCTCCTGACATGGCAGTATGATCAGAGCATCTGTATTCTGATATTAACGTTTCTGCCGAACTTATACCTAACGAAGATAAAGTATAAGCATAAGACAGTTCCCCAACTTCCGTATATATATCATCACCATTAAACAAAGATATATAACGAGGTTCATTATAACAGACAATCTTGTTTATTGTCTTATTTATACCAGAAGACAAATTTACTCTAACGGCAGCCATTCGACGATCCATAACACAAAGATTAGATGCATTCTCTTTCCATACCAATGAGCCACTAAAGCACATATAAAAATTACCGGAGTCAGACAAGCCCTGAATAGGACTGACTTTAGCTTTCTGCAAATCTTCTTCCGAAATAGAAGAATTACCGACACTAGCATTTAGTAATACGTAAACACGATCATTCGTTTGCGGAGTAAAATCATCTGTAAATTTCAATAATGGGGAAGCTGTTGAATTTCCCAATATTGCCCTGGAATTTCCATCTTGATAATATACAGGAGTACTCTTTAAATTATCACCCCTATATACAAATAAAGTGTAAAATGAGATTTCATTCTGCCATTCAGAAGCTATCCCACGCACCTGGACATCCTGCATGCCCACAATAGACAGTTGTATTACATTTTTTTGATTATCTCCTTCCGCAACAGCAGAACAATCATCTTCGCAACTTCCTAATACCAAACTGCCTAATAAGAACAAAACTATATATATACATTTTTCCATATCTTATACGTATTTATCATTCCCAATAATCAATCTTCCCGCACACAACGTATTGGTAATCCACGTGCTGTTCCCATGTCATTATCGTAAAAATCAATCCACTTTCCATTATACCACCAAAAAGTCAGACTTGTTGTTGTCATTGGAGAAGCAGTCCAATATTGTACTTCATTATCATATACAAAACTATAATCAAAATCAATTACACCCGTCATTGGAAAAAACAGTTCTCTACCAGACTGTATTACTGAAAAATAAACTCCCGTATCTTCCATATGGCAATTTTCGGTTAAATAATAGTCCTTTCTCAAATTATAAAAAACATTATTAAAAGGCACCCTATACCCATAGGGACAAGGGTCATATATAGATTTATCCACTGTACGACTACTATTTTCCCATCTATATGGGCTAAAAGGTGACCAAGCGGTTCTCATATCAGTCCCTTTACTAAAGAAAGATAGAGGATTCTGAATTCCTTCACTTAATGAGACTTGTTTTAATTCATGCAAAGCAGAAACCTTCATCCCCAAAACATTAAAGAGGGGAGCACCCGGCTTTTTAAATGGGTCTTTACGTCCCCATTGGTAATACAGACCATAAGAATTATCACCTCCAGTATCTGAAACAGCCCCTATATTCCGATCCATAAACGTGTAAATCGTACCTCCGGACTCTGAATGAATATATCTATCTGAAGGACGAGGAGCACACCAAATATGCCAGCTCCAAAGCACTTTTGCATCATTTGCATTAGGATCTACATTATCATACACGGCAATTACAGCATTTCCAAATCCCTGACTACCCGAAGTTATAAATTCAACCCTATTATTATTGAAGGCAACTTGTGTAATTAGCCCTTCTACATCTTGCCAAAGCAACTTTGCCGATTTAGGGTCAATGCCTGCTCCTTCCGCTTTAACCATCAGTGTTCCGTCAGCTTTTTCAAAAGAATAATCGGGATTCTCATGAGAAGGATCATGAATAATCCCTTCTGCCCCATTTCCCATAATAGCCCCATTGAACGAATAAGTTCCTACGTTTTCTGCAATATAACAGTTGGCATAACTTTCATTGATATCTAATGCTACGGTAGGAGCAGGCTTCACAATAGGTAAATAGCGTACAGAATTTCCACATGAGACCTTGAAAAAGCCACCTTCGAAACCTGATTTATCCTTCGTCGTAATAGCTAGTTTTATTCCAAGTTCGTCAGCTGACACAGCACTACTACTTATAGAAATATGATTATCATTATTTGTTCTTTGCAGGCTTCCATTAGTATAATCCCATAATACCACCCCTTCTTTATCTTGCGTTATTTCAGTCTGTTTGTCAGCCTTTACAATAGAAATACTTATAGTTTTGTCAGGCCTGCCTAAAGTTGAAACTGTAAAAACAGAAGTCGGATCAGTTATATTCGGCAATAAGGCTACTTCCCCCTTACTTACCGTAAAGCCTTCACCCGGGACATCGCCATTAATATTTATCTCTTCTCTCCAGTCCAACAAATCCATATTAATTTCTACATCATCCACACTTAGCACCCTTACGTCCACTGTATAAATATGATTCCTCAATATTCGATAACTATCATTTGTTTTAATGGGAATAACGCGTTCAATCGTGCGATTTTCTCCTGTTTCATTATTCCACAAAGAAATCCTGACTTTCAAAGCTGTAACATTCGTATTTTCATCATAGTCTGATTCATTCTCTAACCAGTTCTCATAAATATAGCGGTCATAAGACGTCTCCGTTACCTTATCAACATTTACCCCGTCATCTATCGGTAACTCAACGGATGATAATAAATGAGAATTTTCCCAAGAAATCCACCAACCAAGATAACCTAAGGTACAATCTATATATTTGTGATATACGTCATTCCACCAACCATTTGCAGCAGGATTACGGTGAGTCTCAAAAGGTGCAAATGGACGAATACACGAAGGCATATGAAGTATTTGAGTCTCTACCTGATTAATATTCCATGCCCCTAGAACGGAGCGTTTTGTAGTACGAACCACGGTTCGTAACTTAGCGACTCCACGAAGTAAATGTACATCAGCCTCAAACTCACGACCACCGCCCCACCCATCTCTTATTGTCCCTATCCCGGACATATATAACGGAGTTGTCAATTCCTCCTCTGAAGTGACATCAATCGGATATTCTTGATTTGCCCACACATAAATATTATCTCCATCTCTAAATGTACCAACAGGCACTTCAATACTTGCCCTATATATACTATCCTCATAAACATAGGAATCAAGATATATTGCTCCATTCCGCGTAGAATAGAAATTTCTATAATGGTCACTATCATAATTTCCTATTTTTACAAACAAGTCTTTTATCTCATTTTCTTTTTCTAAAGCAGTGCTGCGTGTATTAGAGCCTACAACTTTAGAAGAAGGCACTATGACTTTAAAAATAAGCCTCTCCATTCCTTCCGGTATGCATGAGGTGTCTCCATTCTCATACACTGACGTACATGAGAATATAAAACAGCTTACAGAGCATAATATTAGATATACAATGTACTTTTTCATACTATATATTATTCTGCTATTCTTAGTTTATTCTTTAACACAACGTATAGAACGTCCGTCTGCTCGCCAATAAGTCGACCATTCCTTCCTTAGCACACCCACAGATTGAAATATCAATCCATAACATTCATTAGAAGAACTAGCAACCGCAAACCACTCAACTATATTACCTAAACTATCAAATCTACCAGTTTGTGGTCTACGATAACCTGTACATGGGAAATAACCAGCATCTGGATGAACCAATCCATTTAAATACGAATTAAATACCCCCCCTTGCAATAATCCTGTCCATGGCTGATTACCGGGCACACGCCATCCTACAGGACAAGGATCAAAAATCGTTTTTGTATTTGGTAGCCACAAAGTTCGATTTAACAACGACATAGAATTCGTATACCAATCACCAGGTGAAGTAATAGCAATAAAAAAACGAGCAGGCTGGCGAATAGCTGCAACTAAATTTTCAGACGTATCAACTTCCTTATAACTCAAACTTGTAGTACCCGTCAGGGTATATAACATTTTTTCTTGATCCGTCCAACCTTCTGATGCAGGAAAAGGATCTTTACGCCCCCATTGATAAAATAAACCTTTTACTCCACCGTCAATTGTATATTCATTAGTCATAGCTCCCAGATTTCTATCCATCCAAACCAAATTATTAAAAAACTTCTGTCCTTCTGTTACATTTGGTTCATAATCTGTACACCAAATATGCCAACTCCAATAAATTTCGCCGTTTACTTTCATCGCAACAACCGCATTTCCTTCTTTTGCCGTCTTTATCTGCAAGTAAGCCCTCTCGCGCTCCGAAGCATTGACTACCGTTACTCCTTCGTCCGCAATAACTCCTTGTTCATCTTGCCATACGAGTTCTGCCGTTACGTCTCCATCCGGAATTGGAATATTGCCAAACTCTGCTTGTTGAGCCCATATCTTATATACGTTTTCAGTAGGAATATCCACCCTTCCGCCCGGATCTACCATATAACAATTCGTCATCTTAACTTCTCCCTTCACCTCTTCTGCTTGTGGCGGAAGATACTCCCATGGACACACTGTCAGATTTAGTTCAAACTTAGCTATCTTTTGAGTAAAGCGGCAAAAAAGTTTATATACATGGTTACGTTCTATTTTTTCTAGAATTTCTCCATAGGGATAACCGGTATAAGGATCATATCCACCCAACTCGACCCAAGCACGACCATCATATCCCGTTTCATATCTATAATGGAAATCTAAGGATAATTTATCATATATACACTCCATTTCCGGAACATAAAAAGAATATAATAATTCTCCTTTATCATCAGAATATACTTCTTCTCTGATTTCTTTTCTGTCCATAAAATAGATATTATCGTAACGGTTATCCGGCACTCGGACAGGCGATATAAATCCAATATCTGATATACGATCCACTCCTAACTCTTCAATATAAAGCCTGTTTTCCCAGTAGTTTTCATCCTGTCCTATTTCCCTCCTCATATAAACATCTATCCTCGCAACAGCCCGGTCTACTTGCAGATTGATTGTTTGTGTCGTCCCTTCCAATGCGTCCACTCCTGTCAATTCTCCATACATCGGCAGACAATAATCATTATAGTAGCCCATTATATTAGGATTCCAATAATCCATTATATCACGTCTCCTGTATTGTATTTCAGCCAAATCACCCGGATGATCCACTGCTTCCAATAAAGCACGGGAATCCATATCCGTTGGCTCATTTACAATGGCATAAAACGTTTTACCAGTAGCAGCCTTTACTAGAAATATCGGAGTAACGTATACACCATCATTTATATTCAAATCCGACCAATAATACATCTTATCTAAAGTAGAGCCATCAAAAACGTAAAGACGTAACCGGTTGATACGCGTTTCATTTTCGTTCAATACTTCAGGATCATATGTAGCACGTGTACTGATACTCATATTCATTCGCACCTTTCCCGGTTCATCCGACAGAACTGCACGTTGTTCCTCATTCACACATGAGAAACAAAGCAGCACAAGCCACATCATCCATTTATATTTTGTATATCTCATATCATTTGCTGTTATAGTTTACGTTTACTAAAGGTCTTCACCTTTCAACCAGATAGTCCAGCCGTTAATCACAATCTTCATGGAAAGGAAATTCAATAATTCCGGGTTATAGAAAAAGACAATCGCATACTCGCTCTGACGGTCGAGGTACTCCTGCGCCGGAATATTGTGCCCTTCCATTTTTGTAAGCAGCAGGTAAGGTATTAGGTCAACCTTCATCAGTTCCTTACTGTCCGACTTGCGTGTAAGCGTTAGATATACTTTTTTATGTTCGAGCAGGCGCATGGTATTCATTTCCGCCACAATGCCCACATCTTCCACTTTTTCCAAATGATAGGGCTGATAACTAATCACGTCGTCATCCAGCAAGTCATTATTCCAGTCATAATATCCGTTGTCCGCATGGATTTCGAACAGGCAATCACTCATATCCAGTTCTTCTCCAAGACCGGACTTTTGCAAGATAAAGCGGAATTTATTGGTATCCTTTATCAGAGAGACCATTTCCGTCTGTTCCTGTCTGCCGGTAAAGTCGACAGTCTTCACCTCGCCATACCAAAGCGGGTTCAGAGCTTTATTATGCACCAATGACTCTTTCCGTTTCATTCTTACCATCAAGTCTTCCAATGTTGATTTCCTGGCAACCAGTTCCGGCATTTCAAAGTCATCGCTCACTCCCGCCCAAGCAGCTATCCGGTATTCACCGACCGGAAGCGGCAACGGCATACGGTAGCTGCCGCTGCCCAGAGTTTCTCCCTGCTCGCTCTTCTTCATGATAAACGTGCCTTCCTTGTCAAATACAAACACGTCGACACGATTCACTTGAGCCGCAAAAGCGTCGGAAAACTCCATGTTATAGTCATACCGGAAACGAACATACAACTGACATTCCGGTAGTGTCTCATCAATGGATGTGCAGGAAAAGAGTACAAGCAATAACAACAGGCAACTTCCATAATTCATCCGTCGGACAGCACCTTTTGTATTCATTATCTTTCTCATAATCTATGGGTCTATTTATTTTTCTAGTTTCATATATAGTGTGAAAAAGCGACTTTTGCCTTTCTCGGAATAATCTGCTTTAGTTGACAAGTCGCGAAACTTGCCTGTATGGTAAGACCTGTTTTTATCAGTTTTTTATATCAAGGTCTTGATTCACGGAAATAAGCCTCCGCCGGCTGAACAAAAACGAAAAGAGGAAAAAAAGAAGGCGTCACAAGACAAGCTGCGCCGTATCATAACGCCTTCTTATTATTTTAATTGTTATTTTAGCCCAATATAGTTATCACTACAAATCCACTCCCTGACTCCAGGTAGTCCATGGATTTATCGTAATACTTACAGAGAGATATGCTTCAGCGTCATCATCATTCTCACCTGTTTTTTCAGGGTCAGTAGGATCTGTGGTATCAGGAATCCAAGGAGTACCCGGTTGCTTCACACTGTTGATAGTCAATGTGTACCAGTTGTTACGTACGACACCATATTTGCCAAGTGCCATTGTGGCGGTGATTGCATCGTCATGACGAATCAGGATGTTATAGTAGCATACACCTTTCTGGAAGTATTCTACACCTACGGTTTCACCGGCATTTGCATCAGGCTTGGAGTATTCACCACCATTCGCAATAGCGTCCAGTTCGGCGAGAGTAATAGCGGCAAAATCAGCACCGACAGTTTTGCTTTGTTTAATAGCGGCAGCGGACATACGTGCATAGAACTGGTCACAAAGAGTGATGAGTTGTGTTTGTGCCGCATTTGCTGTGCCGGCTGTTGTTGCATCTTTTGCAATATTATATACAGTCTGCAAATCAGCCAATGTCTGATAAGTGACACCCAAAAGGCGGAACCAGCTTTTACCCACTGTAAATGAATTAGGAGTGTAAACCGCACTTGCTACGGCAGCTGTAGTCTGTGCCTGGGTTTGTGCGTCGGCAGCCATTGTGTTCTCAAGACAGTATTTGCTTTCTGTCATGGCTGAAAAATCAGCAGGTAAGGTGCCGTCGGCAGCAACTGTCAGATAGTTGAACTGTGACACATTGAATCCTGCCAGCTCATAGTTCGGGTCAATTCTGTAATCCGCACCTGCAGAACCTCCGGCGGGCATTACGATTTCAGCATACGGGAACATGCTCTTGTTGGTAACATTCAATGCCCAGTTGCCGAATGTACAGGTTACTCCTGCCGGAACTGTGACACCACCCGGATTTATTCCTAAAGAAACCTTGGCAACGACACGGTCTACGTGAATCAGGGAACGGTCAGCTTCGGCAGCGGCAATCGCGGCAGTAGCATCAGCAATAAGCGTTCCATCAACCACCTTCACATTAGCTGTCACCAATGCTCCGTTAGCCGGATTTGCATTGTCGCCGGCGTTAATCATCATAAAGTTGTTCTTTGCTGCTCCAATCACCTCTTCGAGTGCCTGCTCTACAGCACCATTGATGACAGACCAGGAAGCTGAAGCTACACAGGCAGCCTTGAACTTGTCGCTCGGATTAACTACTGCCAGTACTTTGGCGGTAGTAGAAGGAACTTTGAATGCATTTCCGGTCCCTGCTGCAGGATTACCGCCTGCATTCAAAATATACTCGGCCGAAGCCAATGTCTTTGTCTCCAAACAAACGTCTGATGCATCAAACAATGCAAGGAGTACTTCGTTTACATTCTGTTCGTCCGCTGTTCCGTGATTTTCTCCAGGAGCGCGTGTTCCCGTACTTTTAGGCATATCTACAACTACGGACATATAAGCCTCCCTGCCATCTATCGGCAACAGGTCTTGTCCGCCGGTTGCCATCTCTTCATCATTACTACATGCTGCCATCGCCAGTCCGACAAACAGCGTTAAAAAAGATTTGTCCAATTTCATTGTTTTAAAATTTAATGAATACTAAAATGTTAATTACTAAGTATAAGTTTCAGATTATATTATTCAGCTTTTATACCTTCCAAACGTTTCAGGTACACCCACATCGCGTCGTAATCTCCCATTTCCCAAGCCACGATAGCGGCGTTATTGTTAGCTATCCTGTCACTCGGAAAACGGTCGGCAATCATCCGGATAATCCTGTTGTATTCGTCCGAACCTTTGCCGTAGCTGACTGCGACCTGATACATTTCGTTATGGTTCATCTTATCGGGACGTGTTCTGATGATTTCCCGTCCCTGCTCTACAGAGAACGGAACCACTGTATAGCTGACTGTATATTCCACTAAGCGCAGCTTCGGATATACCTCTTGCAATAAGGCATTATATATTTTTCCGCCATCGATAGCTTTTATCTTCGCATCGCGCGCATCCGGTTCGGGAGTCTGCCCGATAATATCGAGTACTTTCTGCATATAGGAAGGACGGTATTCGCACAACCATGCAGCTAGTCCCTCCCAGTTTTCCGGCACCGAACGGCATTCTATCATACTGTCGTCCAGCTTATAGGCATGTTTCAGGTTTTGTACCAACGCTTTCGCACGTTGTTCGGAAAGGCGGGCATTGGCGTCATAATTGCCTTCCGGCGATGAGTAGCCCACTATCTTAATCCGGGCAATACGATAGTTATCATCCTCACGGATAGAATCAATGGACGAATGGATTTTAGCCAGTTCGGCAGGATTATTCATATAATCGGCAAGCAATGCCGACTGGTTCACTTTAAAATTAAGATATGCACTGCGGGTGAAAGAACGGCGTTTCTCCTCTGCCTGTGCCACCATTATTTCCAAATTCGGGCGTTCCACTACCTCTTTGAATAAAGGAAGTTCCGCAACGGGGGCATTACCCAGTGCTTCTCCGCAACCTGCACATCCCTGTAATTCACGGAATATCTCGACACGTGCTCCGGACATCCACTCCTGTGCCGGGACTGTTTCGTTATATTCTAACAACATATCCCGTTTCCTGTTAAAACGAATCATTTCCTGTCCCTCTCCCGCAGCCGGTTCTTTGCCATACAGACTTTCTTTCCGCTTGTTCATGCGATAACGGTTTCTGCCTGCAATGCAGACTGAAGGCAGGGAGAGTGTATCGCTTTCCGACCGGCTGATTATCAAAGGAGTGATTATCATCTGTCGGCGTGAAGGGAGCCGCAGCGTGCTGCAATCCATATTAAATGAGACTTCTACTTTGTCATCGCTTATTTTCCGGGCAACGGTCTGTCCGATATTTATCTCCTGGGCATAGGCGGAAACTGCGCCTAGCAGTCCCAAGGTCACGTATATACAGATTCTTTTCATCATTAGCCTATTTTATAATGTATATGATACTCACGGCAGCTTTTGTCGGGCCGAAGTAGTTTTTCTTCTCACTTTTCTGAATGGTTCCACATGTGGCACAAGGATATTTGGAATGATCCAACCGCGCATATCCGACTCCAAGTACAGCCTCCATACTCCAGCGGTTGCCGAGCAGCCACTGATAACCGTAGGATATTCCGCCGCCCCACAAATGTCCCTGATAGCGGTGACGTTCCATGTTATCACTCAAAAATGACATTCCGCCCACATTGTATTTGGCGTAGTGTCCGTGCAGACCCAGAAAATGACCGTTGAATTTCTCACAAAGCCAGTAGCGAAGTTCCGGCTGTACGCCCCAGTGGCGCAGGCGCGTTTCATCATCAAACTTCCAGGGATTATAATTTCCGGATAAATCGAGAGACCATTTCTTGCCCAAACCTATTTCCAGCCCCAAGTTCATTGTAGTAGTAGCGTCATAAAGCAAATTAGTCTTTACTGCAACCTTTTGGGCGTAAGAGTTGCCCGTATTACAAAGTAGTATTCCCAAGACTCCGATTAAACATAGATATTTCTTCATGTCGTCTTATTATTTATTATTGCTTTTGTTTCATCTCTATTCCGTAATAGAGATGAAACAAAAGAATACAAACAATAAAAACCTAATTACCAATGATTTATATCACATAAAGCACCCATATAACGTTTCAGTATCATGATAAAATGAATCATAGCAAACAAAACAGAAAATAATATTCTGATATATAATTCATTAAAAATACAGATACTGAAACAATTGTGAAACAAACAGATAGGTAACAGACCAAACAATCAAAACAGTTATTGCCATGGAAACAAAACTTATGAAAAGCGAATTGCTGTACATCGAAGAACACCTGTCATGCCAAAACTACATGACAACGATTGAAACCGGATTCAAGTATCTTGAGTTCGATAAGAACACAGAATTTGAGGAAGACACTACAAGTAAGAATTATCTTCTATTCTTCCTGAAAGGTGATTTCACCATAACTTGCAACCAGTTCCACAACAGACTGTTTCATGCCGGAGAGATGATACTCATCCCACGTTCTTCCCGGCTGAAGGGAATTGGAGAAAACGGTTCAAGCCTGCTCTCCATGTTTTTCGATATGCCCGAAGGAAACTGTGACAAGCTCATATTGCAATCTTTATCAGACCTTTGCGACAACATTGAATATGACTTTTCACCGATTAGAATACACTACCCGCTGACACCATTCCTCGAAGTGTTAACCCACTGTATCAAGAACGGGATGAGTTGTGCTCACCTGCACACCCTGATGCAACGGGAATTTTTCTTTCTCCTGCGCGGATTTTATGAAAAGCAGGAGATTGCAGTATTATTTCATCCTATCATCGGAAAAGAAATGAACTTCAAGGATTTTGTCATGCGCAACCATACCAAAGTAGATAATATAGAACAGCTCATCTCACTATCGAACCTGGGAAGAAGCCGCTTCTTTTCCAAATTCAACGAGGTGTTCGGAATGACTGCCAAACAATGGATGCTGAAACAAAAGAACCAAAGGATACTCGAAAAAATGACCGAACCGGGAGTATGTATAAAAGACGCCGTTGAAGAATTGGGATTTGATTCGCAGAGTAACTTTAACCGTCACTGCAAACTATATTTCGGATGCACCGCCAAACAGTTAATGGAACGCTGCCAGACCGAAAACAACCCTATTTATGAGGATAACCACGCAACATGTACAAAATGAATAAAAAAATGTACTTTATGATAATTCATATTATAAAAAAATAAGCTTACTTTGCAGCGTGAAATAGTTCAAAACAACAAAGAGATTTTAATATAATCTCTATTACGGAATAGATTACAATACCGCAAAGATAAATAAAAATATTATATCTTCTAATTTTCAACGGATTATATTACAAATAATCATTTTACTTGGATAAGTTTGTAACTATGCTGTTCACCTGATTAAGCATGGATACATCGAAATCTTTCAAATAGACACGTGTCATTTCTTCCGACGTGTGACCAAGTCCGGCACTAATCACAGAAATTGGAGCTCCATAGTCACGGGCAAGAGTAGCCCAAGTATGTCGTGCGGTGTACGTCGTCAACGGAACTTTTATATCAGCTACAACAGCGATTTTCTTCAAATGGCGGTTGATACGCCCTAACGCCAGGCGGTATTGTTGGTATCCCGAAGCGTATTCACCGCTGATGATCGGAAAGAGATACTCATTTTCTGTCTTGTATTTATCAATCAAGCCCTGCATCTGGGGAGTCACCGCTATACGAATCAACTGTTTCGACTTATGACGAGAATAGGTCAGCACACCATTGCAAATATCAGCCTTCTTCAAAAGGACAATATCGACAAAAGCCATTCCCTGCGCATAAAAGCTGAACAGGTACAGATCGCGGGTAAATTCCAGTTCCGGTTCATTCTCCAGATTCAAATCCGCCAAATTCTGCATATCCGTCCGTGACAAAGCACGCTTCACCGTTTTCGCCGGGCGGGTCTGTGCCTTCGCAAACGGATATTCGCCACGGGGATGATAACCATCCGTTACCGCCTGATTATACAAAGAGCGCAAATTGCGCAGATAATAACTTACCGTATTGCCGGAAGCACCATTACTATACAGAAAATCTTCATATCTCCTGACGAACGCCGAATCAACCTCTGACATCCGCACATCAGAGCGACCTATAAATTTTGCCAACGACGAGCGGGTGCTCTTGTAGGCCGCAGCCATCCCCACTTTCTTCAGTTCCTGCTTACGCTCAATCTGCGCATTGATATATCGCAATAAATAAAACTGTGGTTTTCCTGTACCAAAAGCACTTTGAGTCAGAATATCCTCCACTGTAAATTCTTCCCTTGTCCGCTCAAGCTGCCTGATCCGTGTATCAATCCGATTCCGCATCTTCCGCAGCTCGCGGTTCATTTTCACGACCTCTGTAGCCGTAAAAGTAGAACCTACGCCATTCATAATCTTCCCTTCCAGCTCGTCAAACACCTCCTCTTTCACCCGGTAGCCTGTATACAGTAACTTTTTTCTCCGATTGTGGATCACCTGAAATACTAAAGGATAACTGCCATTATTCAATATCCTGCTCTTATTCAGCATAAGTTTCACTGATGTTATCATATCTTGCTTTTTTTGTTTGAAACGTAAAAGTACGAAGTTCACCTTACTTATCAGAACTATTTTTCCGCCTGTTACGCAAGAAACAAGAAATGGAATAAAAAGTTTTTCCACTTTAAGAATAGTTATCTGATAAATATAGTTAAAATACACGCTCTAGTAATTAGTATATTTTTATTACATATTTCCAATATGCATACGCATAAATTAGAGATGTATACTATTTATGATATTTCATTACATAATATAAATATTTCCGCTATTATTCCTTTTGAAAAATTAGAATATTAGGCATAGCTTTGCACTATGGATTTTAGGGAGCCGTCCGTTCCTTTAAAAGGAAGAGATCCTTCCTCGGTGTGCAACGGGTCGTTCCTTTTAAAGGAACGGCCCGTTGGTTTTAAAGGAAAAACCGGCATTTGTAACCATTTGAATTTCAACTTCTTACCGAATTAGAATTCCGTCCCCGTAACCCATTGGATTTTTTCCAACAAACACGACGGAATCTGCCGCACGAAGCGGCAATCAGTATACAACAAATTTCAACAATTCAAAATTCAAATCCCATGGTTACAGTCACGTTTGCCATCAAGCCATATCTGGCGAGGTATATGCATGTCCGGTACGGACAAAGTTTAGAACTTCTATCGCACAACAATCCACCTTCAAGGCTCCCCATTCCAATCCACCTCTCCCACCTCACTCCCATTTATCACTTCCTGCATCAATTATCTGTTCCTCATCCGCAAGGCGTCTCCTGGAAAGAGACTGGAAATATCACTTTTGTTCTTCCCAGCCCAAGGCAAGGGAAGAATCCGGAAGTTTATAATTATTTCGGTCAGGACAGTATCTTTATTATCGAAAAGGAAATTGAGGTGGAAATGAAAGCGGAGCTTTATTCGTTCCTGTTGGAAAATAAGTTCAAAAACGGGGTGATGTATATAAAGTCGATGCATGAGTTTGTGGTAAAGTATGATATGGCGGAGTCGGTGGAAGAGGAAAGTTTGATGAGAGGGTTTCAAAGGTGGAGAAAGAAAATGAAAAAAGAATAATCAATTCTATTAATAAACAATACTTTTTTCATAGTTATTAAAAATAATAAGAGAATTAATTGTATTTTTGCTCAATCTAAATTAAGTGTAAGATTATGTCTCAAATACCTTTTACTGTTTCTGCAAGAACTGCTAAGCTCATTGGACTAGAAAACTTCTCCAATGCAGAAGGAGCCATTATTGAGTTAGTAAAAAACACATATGATGCAGACTCCCAGTATTGTTTCATACTTTTTGAGAATATAGGCACCCTAAATGCTACAATTTACATTATTGATTTCGGATGTGGTATGAATGATACAACAATACAAAATTGTTGGATGACAATAGGAACTGATGATAAATTATTTAATATAAAATCAGATAATGGCAGAATAAAAACTGGAGCTAAAGGTATTGGACGATTTGCATTAAATAGATTAGGGAATTACACTACCATGTATACTGTTCCTGAAAAAAGTGATATAGGATATAAATGGACTGTAGATTGGAGTTACTTTGATAAACCAGGTATTACAGTATCAGATATTTACGCATCGATAAACAATATTGATCCGAAAGATGTAAAAAGCAAAATTTATCACTTAATTGAAGAAAAAAAAATCATAAAAGAAATTCCACCATTCCAAAATGGGACTGTTTTAGAAATAACACAGTTAAATGATGTTTGGGATATAGAAGCAATTAAAAGCTTATCTGCAAACCTAGAAATTTTAGTTCCTCCTTTTAATACAGAAGAGTTTTCAATATTTTTATATTCTCCTTTTACGGATTTAAAAGGTAAAATAAATAAAAGCGAAAGCGATGATTATGATTATAAAATCTCTTCATCTTATAAAGCTGACAAAGACCAAACTCTAATTATCAATATAACTCGAAATGAATTAGTTACTTCTGCTCTTGAACAAGAATATAAAGAATTATTCAAGTATGAAACAATGCAGAAATACCCCTATACACTCGAAGATTTTAAACATAAAACTATTACTATAGAAACCCAATTAAACAAATTAAAGGGATTTAGCAATATAGATCATAGTTTATTGGATAAAATAGGCAAATTTCATTTTGACTTTTATTTTATAAAAAATACAATTTCGGATAATATAGGAGAAGATAATTTACAAAAATACCCATATAAAACCTTTCAAAGTTCAGTAAGAAAAAACTGGTTAAAGAAAAATGGGGGCATTAAGATATTTAGAGATAACTTTCGTGTTCGCCCATATGGAGAAAATGGACAAGATTGGCTCAAATTAGGTGAAAGGCAAGCACAAAGCCCTGGTGGTGCCGGACAAAAACTAGGTGGATATAGAATACGTCCTAACCAAATCGCAGGAGCCGTACAAATTTCACGAATTGATAATCCATATTTTCAAGACAAGTCAAGTCGTGAAGGATTACAAGAAAACGATGTTTTTAGTCTGTTTTCTAATATCATTATAGAAATAATCTCTTTCTTTGAGAAAGATAGGAATACAATAATGTATTATCTATCACAATTATACGAACTAAAAAATCCGAAAGGAGTAGCCCGAAAAAAAGCTGATGCTCTTATAAAAAATGATTCCGAAAGTTCCGACTCTCCTCAAGAAGATATTGATTCTTTAAAAGAAGGATATAAAGTAGCAACAGAAGAGCTAGAAGAAAAAGACAATGAACTAAGAATGCTTAGAAACTTAGCTAGTACAGGATTGATAATTTCTTCTTTTGCGCATGAACTTAAAAGTTTGGCAGGCATTCTATCTTCAAGAACAAACGATTTGTCTACCGTATTACATCAGTATTTAACAGAAGAACAAATGAAGGGAATTATTAAATTTGAAAACCCTTTTTATTTACTAGAAATAATTCAGAAAGAAGATAGAAACATCAAACATTGGTTAGATTTTGCATTAAACTCATTAAGAAAAGACAAAAGAAAAAGAAAAAAAATTATTTTATCAACTTACTTTGACTTATTTAAATCAACATGGATAGCAGCTGCTACTGATAGTAACATCTCTATTGAATTACATAATTTAGAAGAAAATAATTTAACATCAATTAAAGCTCATGAGGTAGACCTGGACACTATTTTCAATAATCTCTTAACTAACGCTTTTTATTCAATAAAAGAAAAGAAAGATAAAGTCAACAGAAGATTAGACATAAAATGCGTAGTAGAAGATGATTTAGTACATATAATTTTTCAAGATACAGGTCTAGGACTTGCAGAAGAATACAAACATAATCCTGAAGAAATTTTTAATTCATTTGAATCTTCCAAAAAAGATAGATTAGGAAAGCAAATTGGTACTGGATTAGGTTTATATATCGTTAAATCTATTATTAGTGAATATAACAATTCTGCTATAAGAATTGTTAGAGATATAGAAGATGGTTTTGCCATTCAAATAACATTTAAAAAAGCAGATTAAAAATTATGAGCAAAAAATATAGAATAGGGTATTTAGATGAAGATGAAGGCTATCAAGCCAAATTTTATCAAGCTTTTAAAAATGAATTTGATATTAAAATTCTGCCCATAGAAAATATTAATAATGTCTATGACGTTTTACGTTTCATTAATGATGAAGAACTAGATGCATTAGTCGTAGATTATCGTTTAGCTGACTCTGGACAACTAACATTTAATGGAGATAGCGTAGTTGACCTTATCAATTCACAAAAAAAATACTTTCCATTAGTCATGCTGACCTCCTATGCACAGGACGCCATAGCACACATGGAAGACGTATATATTGTTAAAGACAAAGAGGAAATTGAAAGTTCGGCCAATCTTTTTTTAAAGCAGCTAGAAACTGCCATAGATAGATATCAAACAAAAATCATAACAGCCGAAAATAAAATAAAAGAGCTAAGTGAAAAAAAAGTTTTATCTATTCAAGAAGAAGAAGAATTACTGCGTTTACATATTTTCATGAATGAAGTCGATCCGGAAGCTAATCAACTACCAGCAAGTTTATTAACGTCAAGCGCTATCAACAATATCTCTGACTTAGTAAAGGAATCCAAAGAACTACTATCTATTCTCAAAAAGAACAAGGAATGAAATTTAGAGAAACAACACCTAAAAGACAAAATATAACAAAAGAGGTATCCGACTATCATGAACATAAAATTAATCTCCAGAAAGATTTTCGTGGGCATTGTGGATATTGCAACGATAGAGATTGGCCTAGAAGAGAGTTCTTTGAAATAGACCATTTTGTACCTAAAGTAATGTTGACTACTATCAAAGATACTGATTATTCCAATCTTGTTTATTCTTGTCGTTCATGCAATAATGCGAAAAGAAAAAAATGGCCAACAGGAAAAGAACACATACATAATGATGGGAATCAAGGTTGGATAGATCCGTGTTGTGACGAATATGATAAACAATTTGAACGAGAAGAAAATGGCAAGATTATACCTGTTACACCCCTAGGCAAATGGATGTATGATGAGCTTAAACTTCATAAAAGACAGCATCAAATATTGTGGAACATAGAACAATTAGATGAAACGTTAAAAGCTCTAAAACCATTCATCGACTTTCCTGAATCTTTAGATTCCTCAATTTGTATCAGAATAATTAAAATATATAACTCTCAACATAAACTGTTAGAAGAATTATACAAGATATGAATAGTAAGAAAAAAACAGGCTCATACTATACGCCATTAGATTTAGCAGATTTTATTGTTCAACATTTAAAACCATCTTTGAATGATACTAATTCTATACTTGAACCAAGTGTAGGTGACGGTGCGTTCATTAAAACTATAATTGCAAACAATATTCCAGTAAATCAAATCTCAATAGTTGATATTAACGATGAGCATTTTAAAAATATTCAAAGTATAATCCCTCAAGAAATTAACATAAATACGTACAAAGAAGACTTCTTAGAATACAATAATGAGAACAAATTATTTTCATTAATTATAGGAAATCCTCCTTATATAAAAAAGAATCTATTGCAAAAGGCCCAAATAGACTCATGCAAATCTATTCTGACAGCAGCGGGGCTTAAATCTTCCGCAAAAAATATATGGACAGCTTTCTTTATAAAAAGTATATCATTGCTGGATAAAAATGGAATACTTGCTATGGTTCTACCTGCTGAATTACTACAAGTAAGTTTTGCAGAAGAGCTGCGTCATTATATTCTTAACAAATTTCAAAGAATAGAAATTATTACATTTGACAATTTGTTATTTGAATGCAAAGGGCAAAATACAATCATATTTATCGGATATAAAGAGTCAAAAAACAACGGCGTCTATTTTTCAAATATAGAGAACTTATCCGACAAAAAATTAACACTTAATCAGAACAATTATATCACACATAGTCCTTTTAAATGGAGTCACCATTATCTAGATACTGAAGACTTACAGTTTATTGAATTATTATGTAAAAAGATTAAGCTCATTGGAGATTATTGTGAAACTAAACCCGGTATTGTATCAGCCGCCAATAGCTATTTTATAATAAATGAAGAGACTGAAAATAAATTTCATCTACATAAATATACTCTCCCTATTCTACAAAGAGGACTATTCGTAAATGATGATATTATATATACCAAAGAGGCATATGCTAAACTGATAAAAGAGGGAAAGCCATCTAAAATATTATGCTTCACAGAAGATAATACTAAAAACATCAATTCTCATGTACAATCATATTTAAATATTGGTTCGCAAATGGACTTTGTTAATGGTTGGAAATGTAGTAAAAGAAAAATCTGGTATATAATACCCAATATATCAACTATTCCAGACGCCTTCTTTTTTAAAAGATGCCATCAATACCCTAAACTATTGATAAATGAAGCGCAAGTTTATGTTACAGATTCTGCTTATAAAATTTGCATGAAGACAGGATTCGATTTATCCAGTTTTATATATTCATTTTATAATACTTTGACTATTGTATGTTCTGAATTATTCGGAAGATATTATGGTGGCGGTGTTCTTGAACTTATACCAAGCGAGTTTAAGCGTCTACCTATTCCATATGTAGCCATTAACGAAAAAATATTTCAACAATTCTACAATAGGGCAAAAAAGGCAGCAAACATAACAGAAATATTACAAGAAAATGATAATTATATATTGAAAGATAATTTAAAATTAACAGAAGAACAAATCATTAGATTACAAAAAATCAGAACTCAATTATATAACAAAAGACTAAAATTATAATTTAAAAGGTAAGCTCCCGATAAAGTACCCCGTATAAAATATAGAATCACTATATAAATCTAATAAGTTTATAGCGATTCTCTGTTTATACAGAACTAGAAGGGGGCTTACATTACAACTGTCTCAAATCAAACGCATAACTATAATCAATCAAGCTATGCTGTTTTTCATTTTGGCGCCACGCTTCTTCAGCATGACTCATTTCTGAAATTTCATTAGCCTTACTCTTCTCAAAATGAACTAATACACATTGTAAAACCTCTAATTCTTCAACTGTAAATAAAGACTGTTCAAATTGCTCAACAGTTGTAATCATACTTCCAGAATAACCATTTCCCAAATTTATGATTTCCTTTTTTAATCCGTCCAAGTTCTCATATATAGTACTATAACGCACAGGAACAGGTCCATAACTTATAGCTTGGTATTGTAACCCGCTAATACCTTTACCATATTTCTTATAGGAAAGAAAATCCGAATAAAATAATAATTTATTTAGCTTTGTTTCAAAAACTCCTTGTAATGCAGATGCAAAAAAGACAATAATCTGCTTAACCTTCTCGGGAATGACAGAAGCATACCCATTCATACTTGAACGTAAAGACAAATGGTTGTGAAATATAAATTCATTTATTTTATTCTCAAAACAGGAATTATTTAATAACAGTTCCTTTACCCTTTTTTCAATTTTAAGTATCTCATCATTGGGAAACTGATTTTGAGCAAGTTTCAGAATTTCCAAAAAGAAATGAGGATCTTTCAAAGCTGAAATCATTTTCCCATTAGACACACTAGGCATCTCTCCTTCTTCGTATTTTCTATATTGGTTATCGCCAAAACCTAAAAGTTTAGACATTCGAAGTGCAGATATACCATATAATTCCCGGACTCTTTTTATTTCATCCGGAAATGGTATCGCATATTTCTGACGATACAAATTATAAACTTGATTCATATTCAGTTGATCAAGTTCAGTTGTAGTAAACTCTTCATTTGTATCCTTACATCTATAAAAATGATATACTATCTCAAAATTGTCTTTTCGAAATTCAAATGATTGCTTCTCATGACACAATGCAGCGTCACCACCTGTAAACGGACTTTTCATAACTTCTACTTTTTATTTTTGAAAGGATGTTCTATTTTTCTCTCTGCCAAATGAAAGGAGACACAGATTGGAGAATTTGCTCCAGTACCTTTACTTATTTTGATATAAACCTCCTTTTTATCTACGGACTTGCCAAACTCCCAAAGTTCTCCCATATAATTCAACTTATCTTCCGTAGGACCTTTATAATAGTCCTCAACTGTCAAAGACATTATTATCTTTTCACGCATAATTGCCGAAATCTCCAAATCAAGCAAAGCTTGCATATTCTTCTTTCTATCTATGCGAAAGATAATCCCGAAAACCCTAGCCTTATCTTTAAATTCTTTCAAGAATTTATCGACTGTTTCTATATCCATATCTAAAATATCTTTATGCAAAGATATGAATAATGTAGTATACCACACAACAAACATTCAACTTTAAAGTTGAAAAAGAACTATTAAAAGACTATATATTCAAGATATATTGATATTAGTCCGAAAAATTCAACTCGAATCTATTTTCCTACCTTTACAAAATTAAACATCATAAGAATTATAAAGATATGACGATTCCATACTAAACTCGAAATATTTTCACTACATTCACAGCATGAAATGCAGAATTATACTCGAACTATTAGTAATTCTCTTTTTTACAGGATGTTATAACAGAGAACAGATTTCCCGGCTTGATGAGGCGGAAGCACTGTTACAAAATAAGCCGGATAGTGCCTTAACAATATTACAACAACTCAAATCGGAAGGCGGCCAGGCTGAACAGGCCAGGTATGCGTTGCTTTATTCAGAGGCTTTAGACAAAAATCACATCAAAGTAACCAATGATTCGCTCATTCGCCAGGCTTGGAGCCATTATAAACATCATCCCAAAGATTTACGCCGCCAATGCAAAACTCTCTATTATTGGGGACGGGTTAAACTGCGCGCAGGAGACAAACCGGGAGCGTTACGTCTTTTCCTAGAAATTGAAGAGAAACTGAAAGATACCAATGAGCCTTATTATGCAGGGCTTTTATACAGTCAAATCGGTGAAGTGTATTATGACCAAATGAACTATAGCCGGGCTTATCATTATTTTCGTGAAGCTCGCAATAACTTCCGGCAGACTGATAACACTCGTGAAGAAACAGAGGCAACTCTCGATATGGCAGCCGCAACTTTCAATTCAAAAGATATGGAGAAAGCCATGCGACTCTATTCTGCCGCACTCGATTTGGCTGATGAGCACAAGTACAATAAGTTAGCCAAAGCCAGTCTCACCAATCTTGCTTCTCTCTATGTGGTGTCAGGCAAGAAACAAATTCCTCATGACCTACTGCAACGCATCGAACTCTCTGCCCGGCAAGATACGTTATACGGATACCATACATTAGTAGATGTGAATCTACTAAAAAACCGTATAGACAGCGCACGCTACTATCTGGCACTTGCAGAAACACATTCCACCGATATACGTGACATGGCAGACCTGCAATACACCGCTTATCGGATTGAAGCGCAGGCCAGAAACTTCGAGAAAGCGACAGAGAAGATACACCATTATATCTATCTGACTGACTCGCTGACACGTTCAAATATGCAATTCTCCGCCGGTATGGTGGAACGTGACTATTTCAAGGAACGCTCCAAATTTGCCGAATACCGGATGAAGAACCGTACTACCTGGGAGATTACCATAGCAAGCGTAATTTTTCTAATAATAGGGGTAGCATACTACATCATCCGTCAACGTCTGCGCCTGCAACGCGAACGTACCGACCGCTACCTGCTATTGGCGGAAGAAGCCAACGCCCAATACAAAACCCTGACAGAACATATGGAAGGACAGCGCAATGCAGAAAGCCATTTAAAAGGTTTGATAGCTTCACGATTCGACATCATTGACAAACTGGGAAAGACTTACTATGAACGTGAGAATACCGCATCGCAACAAGCAGCCATGTTCCACGAAGTGAAACAGATTATCACCGATTTTGCAGAGAACAATGCAATGTTGCAAGAACTGGAACTTATCGTAAATACCTGCCATGATAATGCAATGGAGAAGTTGCGGAATGAATTTTCGTCAATGAAAGAAGCTGACATACGACTGCTTTGTTATATTTTTGTAGGTTTCTCTCCACAAGTAATCAGTTTGTTTATGAAAGATACGGTAGCTAATGTATATGCTCGCAAGTCACGGCTCAAATCACGTATCAAATCGGCAGAAACGGCCAATAAAGAGTTGTTTTTAGCACTTTTCGGATAGGTGTTAGACCTGTGTTAGAAATCTTAGAATACATCTTTCATAATCCATTGAATATCAATATACTTTAAATCAAAGTGTTAGATTTGCGAGATTGCATCACGACCCGAATTTGATGCAATCTTATTACTTTTGCATTCGAAAAATTAGAAAAAAGAAAAGATTATGAAGAAGATTGTTATTCTATTAAGCGCCATGCTTTTCATGGTAGCATGCGAAAAAGGAAACGAAGAAATGAAAGAAGCAAAAGTAGTGGTATCCGTTTATGATGAGAATGGAAAAATTGCAACGGGCGTTCCCGTAAAAATGTATAATGAAAAGGATTATAAGGTTTTTGAAAAAGATAATTTAACTTTGCCAACTGCAATCATACAGACAAATGAAAGTGGTATGGCCACCTTTGTACTGCCACGAGAGGAATGGTTTGCAACGCAGTCGCAACGGTTCCTGACATTCGTGGTACAAGAAGGGGGCGGCCCTAACAACTATCAGATATGGTCTTCCGGCAAAACCGTAGAAGCCGGAAAAGCCGTAAAAGTAGAAATACGTTTAACCCAATTCCCTAACTAAGCCTTTATCACATGAAGCAAACTAGACTTTATATAATTACAGCACTTTGCCTGCAAATGTTTTTGGGAACAATATTACTAAGTTGCAGCACCGAAAATGACAAATACAGGAAAGATTCACCTTCGGCAGCAAATCCTGTTGAACCCATAGGGGCTTCACTTGAAGATTTCTCCATAGAACAATTGCCCGCAAAAACAATTTATGCATTAGGAGAGAATATAGACTTAACCGGCCTTAACGTGACAGGCAAGTATGATGACGGGAAACAACGCCCCGTAAAGGTTACCCCGGAACAGATCAGCGGTTTCTCTTCATCCACGCCTGTCGAAAAACAAGAAGTAACCATCACACTGGAAGGAAAACAGAAAAGCTTTTCTGTTCAGGTTTCACCCGTCCGTATAGAAAACGGAGTATTGACGGAAATATTGAAAGGATACAATGAAATCATACTTCCCAATAGCGTGAGATCAATCCCGAAAGCTGCCTTCAGCAACAGCCAAACAGCAAAGGTAGTACTCAATGAAGGACTAAAATCGATTGGAGATATGGCTTTCTTCAATTCGGCCATTCAGGAAATAGTATTTCCATCAAGCCTGGAACAGATGGAGGAAAACATTTTCTACTATTGCCGGAATTTGAAAAAAGCAGATTTAAGCCAAACGAAACTCACCAAACTTCCCGCCAGCACTTTTGTATATGCGGGCGTTGAAGAAGTGCTGCTGCCTGCGACACTGAAAGAAATCGGAGCACAGGCATTCCTTAAGACATCTCAACTGAAAACGATTGAGATTCCGGAAAATGTAAAAACAATCGGATTGGAAGCATTCCGGGAAAGTAGCGTTACAACCGTGAAGTTACCGAACGGCGTTACAACCATGGCGCAAAGAGCCTTTTATTACTGCCCGGAATTGGCGGAAGTGACCACCTACGGGAGTACTTTCAATGATGACCCCGAAGCTATGATCCACCCCTATTGTCTTGAAGGATGTCCGAAATTGGCTCGCTTCGAAATACCTGAAAGTATTCGGATATTGGGACAGGGATTACTGGGTGGTAATAGGAAAGTGACCCAATTAACCATTCCGGCAAACGTCACACAGATTAATTTTTCGGCTTTCAATAATACAGGTATTAAAGAAGTAAAGGTAGAAGGGACAACACCTCCGCAGGTATTTGAAAAAGTATGGTACGGATTTCCGGATGATATTACCGTCATTCGTGTTCCTGCCGAATCTGTGGAAAAATATAAGAACGCAAATGGTTGGAGGGATTTCACAAACAAGATAACAACGTTCTAACAGTTCTCCAGTTTTTCGATTATAATCGAATAAAGTTGGTTTAATATCGACTTTTCCGGTTATAATCGAAATAACTTAAGAAAACACTATATTTTCGATAATAGCCGGAAAAATCAGTACTATTAGTTTATCTATTTAAATCTCCCCATTCACCCCCAAGCCGAACAGAGCAAAATCGCCCAGACAAGGATCATCCGGAAAGACTGTAGCCAATGCTGCCGTTATCTGACGGGCATTTTTCAAAGAAAAAGTTTCCGTATCCGTCAACTTGAAATAATGTGCTACCCGGCATACATGTGTATCTAAAGGAACAATCAAATCTCTGCGATCAAAACTTTCCCAAATCCCCAAATCGACCTCCGAATCCCGACGAATCATCCAACGCAAAAACATATTCAGTTTCTTTTGAGGACTTTTGGCAGAGACTTCAAGAAATGCACATAACTTTTCCATTGGTATTCCGGGATATAACATCAAAGCTTCCTCCAGACTTTCAAACTGTGTATAAGCTGTATACAATCGCCGAAAGTATCCATAAAAATCAGCATACGACAACATCCGATAAAAGCTATTGGTCGCTCCCGAAGGAAAATCCTTCTCCCACTGGCGGGACAATACATACTGATAAGGCGAATCTCCCATTAGCCCGTGCAATTCGTCCGCTTTCTTCAAGATCTGTTTGCGATTGCCAAAACTCATAATCGCCGTCAGCAAACCGCTGACTTCGATATCCTGTTTCAGCGTATAACGATGGGGAAACTGCACCGGATCGCTTTGTATAAAGTCTGCGCGATGATACATCTCCGCACACATTAAAAGTTTATTCTTTATATCTTCAGTCATTTCGAGAAAGTATCAAGTATTGAAAGTACAAAAATACATATTCTAGTTGGATTTCCTCTTTAAGTAAATGACGGATTGTATCCCTAATAAAATAACAAACAAATATTCTGCCGTCATATACACAGTCAGAGAAGCATGAAAACATTCACTTAACAGATACAGATAAATCAAATATACAAGAATGGTGATTAACTGGAAGATAAAGGCGAGCTTCGTCTTTCCTGTACCGGTAACAGCATTGATATAAACATATCCGGGCAGTGCAAAAGCATAATTCAACAGCATAACTATAAAAGGATAGAAAGCTAGTCTCACCAGATTATCGTTATTCGTATAAAATCCGATAACCCATTGGTTACCCCAAAGAGCCATAACTATCAATGGCCCCCCCACGGCATAACCCAACCTAAGAACTTTATGGCAAACGGGAAAAAGTTCCTTCCCCTGCCCCGCCCCAATTAGATTGCTGACTAATGAACCAGTAGTGGATGCAAAAGAGTTGACAATCACAAAAAAGACGGTAGAAACACTACGAGTAATATTGGAAATAGCAAGCTCTGTCCTTCCCAGATGCTCGATAGCAACGAAGAACAGAAACCAGGGAGCAACGCTGACAAAAGAGTGAAGCATACTCCATACAGATATCCTCAACAACTTTATTAACACTTTCCCATCATAAACGACCTTCAGCCCATATTTCACTTTATCTACCCTCACCCACATATATAATAGGAGTACGATAAAAGCTCCGAACTCTGCCAAAGAAGAAGCCATCGCCGCCCCGGATATACCCAGATTCAGTTTGAATATCAGCAGATAGTTAAAAGGAATATTGATACAGATAGCCATGATAGCTGCCACGGACAATGCTTTGGTCGTTGTTATCCCTACCAGAAAAGACCGGAAAGCTAAAAAAGGAAATGAGAATAACAAACTGAAGCTACGCCAATCCAGATAATGAATCACTGCCTGATAAATTTCATCCGAAGTTATCAACCGGCACAGGATCAAGGGAGAAGCCAAATGGAGCAATAGGCAAAGAATGACTGCCATCCCCGACAGGAAATATACTCCCTGAAAAAATGTACGTCCCGTCTCTTTATAATGTTGTTCCCCATTTCTCCGGGCAATCATCACCTGCAGCCCGATGCTAAATCCGAAGCCCAGCATATAAACAGCTAAATAATAGATTCCGGCAAGCGCAGAAGCTCCCAGTTCGACTTCTCCCACATGCCCCAGGAAAATAGCGTCGGTAATATTGATTAATTGTTCCATCAGAATGCTCATCATCACAGGAAAGTTGATGAGCCATATTTGCTTATATGTATAATTCATTGCTCAACTTAAAAATAACACGATACGGTATACCACATCATAGCAGCACACAGTTCCGTAAATTTATAAAAATGGATATAAAACTCTTTGGCAGGCGAGTAGTTGCCTGTCGGATAGCTGAATAGCCCTGTTAGAAATGATGCTATTCGTTGAGCGTAGCTATATGCAGAGTTTCATAAATGGATGAATATTGCTGGTTTATCAATCAATTACGCAACAAAGATAAGAAATCTTATTTTCATATCCCAATGTGGTATGGTATTAGCAGATTACTTATAGTAAAGAGATGTATTAAAAACATTGATTGCAACATTAACAGATTGATTTATACAGATATACCATATTCTAAAGCTAAGGAATGATTCTTAAATATCTTTCTCTTTTGAAAAAAGGCATATCATTTTGAAAAGAGTAGTAACCAATAAATAACCAGATAACAATGAAAGTTTGTAAATTCGAGAAAATTAAAGATGAGGATGAAATGAAGCAAGTAATCAATTGTATTCAGAAAGAACATCCTTATGTAGCTGTAGTCCCTATATTGGCACAATTACAGGAGTGGTTACAGGCTATTTCCATCAGTTGGTTTCACGAAGAAGATGAAGCTTCTCATGCCACAGTCAATGCCATCGAAACATATTGCTGTGCCCTTGCCAATCATCTCATTACAGATTCGCACCTAAATCAGGAAATTAAAAACCGGATTCTGGAATGCATAAAGAAAATACATATACTTGTAGAAGACAAAGCAGATTTACTGATTGATAAAATGATAAAAGCGGAAGTATACGGATTATCCAGTGATTTATTCACTTATTGCTTACGTCAACAGGGTCTTCGTGCCCAAACATTAGATACCGGCAAACTTATACAGATCAACCTGGAAAGAAAGCCGGATATCCCATATATTCAGGAATCTATCCAACAATACATTGACGAGAACCGGAATGTAGATATTTTTATCGCCCCACTTTCCATTTGCAGAAATGTGTATGGTGAAATAGACTTCATGAGCGAACAACGCAATGATTACTATGCAACAGTGCTTGCCACCCTATTCAAAGCGGACGAAATACTGTTATCCACCCCTATCAATCATATCTACGCAAACCGGAATTGCCTGCGAGAACAACATTCACTAACCTACATAGAAGCCGAACAACTGATTAACAGCGGAGTACACCTGCTCTACGCAGATTGTATAACCCTTGCGGCACGCTCCAATATAGTTATCCGCCTAACCGATACACACGATCTGTCAACAGAACGACTCTATATATCTTCCCATGACACAGGCAACAGTGTCAAGGCCATCCTCTCACAGGATTCGGCTACTTTTGTGCGTTTTACCTCATTGAATGTATTGCCCGGATATTTGTTTATGGGTAAGATATTGGAAGTTATCAACAAATATCAAATCAATGTCATCTCAATGGCCTCATCCAATGTATCCATCTCGATGATGCTGACAGCCAGCCGGGACACCCTGCGAATCATTCAAAGGGAACTACACAAATATGCCGAAATGGTTATGGACGAAAATATGTCTGTAATACATATCATCGGCTCCCTTCATTGGGAACGCACACAAGTAGAAAGCCATATTATGGATACTATCAAAGATATCCCCGTATCTCTCATTTCTTATGGAGGAAGCGATCATTGTTTCACACTATCTGTACATACCACAGATAAAAACAGACTGATTGGTTCGCTATCCAGACAATTTTTCGAGAGTCAGTGCGCAGCCTGATTCAAAGCCGGATAAAAAGAGACATCTGAAAGCCAAATAAAAAAAATAAAGAGATGAAAATAGCTATTATAGGAGCCGGACACATAGGGAGTGTAATCGTCACTTGTCTGGCGCAAGGACATCTTTACAATGAGAAAGACATTATTGTCTCCAATCCAAATATCGATAAACTGGAGAGACTGCAAGAACATTTCCCTGCAATACACATAACGACCGATAACCAACAAGCCATATCGGAAGCTGAAGTAATCGTCCTCGCCATCAATCCCTGGAAAGTAGATGAAGTATTGTCCCCTCTACGTTTCTCGCGTACACAAATCCTCGTATCTCTTGTGTCCGGAGTATGTATCTCCCACTTGGCTCATTTAACAGAAGCCGAGATGCCTATCTTTCGGGCAGTTCCCAATATGGCCATTACAGAACGTTTCAGCCTCACTTTGATAGCTTCCCGCGGAACCGATAAAGAATATCAGCAATTAATAAAACAGATATTTGAAGAAGGAGGAAAATGCCTGTTCCTGCAAGAGAAACAACTAGATACCACTTCCGCATTAACCTCCAGCGGAATAGCTTTCGCCTTAAAATATATGCAAACGGTTATGCAGGCAGGGATTGAGCTAGGAATTCCCGGCAAGGATGCCATGCAAATGGCAGCGTATAGCATGGAAGGAGCGACAGAACTGATTCTGAATCATAACACTCATCCATTGCTGGAAATAGAGAAAGTAACCACTCCGGGCGGAACCACTATAAAAGGATTGAACGAACTGGAGCACAAAGGCTTCACTTCTTCTATTATTCAAGCCATCAAAAGCAGTGCCACAACTTTGATTGACAAAGAGGAAGAAGATGCAAAAAATTTCCGATAGTCCTTATGGTATGGTTTCTCAAGTCCTTTTTGCCTATTTTGAAATGCTATATATCCCAAAGCCAGCATAAAAGGACTTAAGAAAATGTATGCTTAGATTTTATATTCCTCTATCTTCCGGTACAGGGTGGTAAGTCCGATTTTCAACAAACGGGCAGCTTCCGTTTTATTCCCTTTTGTATATTCCAACACACGTGCAATATGTCTGCGTTCCATTGCGGCCAACTCAAAACTGCCTACACTATCATCCGAACATTCATAATGAGTGTTCTGGATTTCCAAAGGAAGGTCGCAGATATCCAGCCGTCCACCTTCGCAAACAATCAGGCTACGCTCAATCACATTTCTCAACTCACGGATGTTCCCTTTCCATGGCTGTTGTTCCAGCGCTTCCAGAAAAGCAGGAGTCATCTCATTGATGGCATACGAAAGTTTTTCGGAGAAACTTTTGGCAAAAGCAGTTGCAAGAATTCTGATATCACCGGTACGTTCACGAAGCGAAGGAAGATGCACCTGAAAAACCGAAAGACGATAAAACAAGTCCTCACGGAAATGCCCGGCTTTGATCTCCTCCTGCAAATTCCGGTTGGTAGCAGCGATGATACGCACATTGACTCTTGTCGGCTTGGTATCACCGATCTTTATATATTCTCCTGTTTCAAGGATACGCAGTAACTTTGCCTGCAATTCGAAAGCCATCTCTCCGATTTCATCCAGAAAGATCGTTCCGTTATTGGCCTCTTCAAAAAGCCCTTTCTTATCTTTCAACGCACCGGTAAACGAACCTGCCTTATGTCCGAACATCTCGCTTTCGAGCAGTTCTTTGCTGAAAGACGAACAGTTGACCGCCACAAAATTCTGTTTGCTCCGCTTGCTGTTATAATGTATAGCCTGCGCAAAGACCTCCTTTCCTGTTCCGGTTTCTCCCGTCAGCAATACGGGAACATCTGTCACAGACACCTTCTGCGCCAAAGACACCGACTCTTTCAGCACTTTTGACTCCCCCAGGATAGAATCGAACGAGTACATTTGCCCGACCTTCTTTTCCAGTTTTTCGAGACGGACATTCATTTTTGCTTTCTCTACGGCACGACTAATGAGAGGGATAATCTTGTTATTATCATCTCCTTTCGTTATATAATCAAACGCACCGTTTTTAATAGCCTGCACCCCGTCGGGAATATTGCCGTGAGCAGTAAGAAGAATCACTTCTACATTGGGAGCTATTTTTTTGATGTTCAACACCAGATCCACTCCGTTTCCATCAGGAAGAAAAACATCACATAAAGCTACGTCGGGCGATTGAATTTCCAGTTGTTTGATGGCAGTTTTGCAATCACCTGCCTGACACACTTCATAGCCCTCAAGTTCCAGCATACGAGCTAAAAGGCTGCGAATCTGGACTTCATCGTCAATAATAAGAATTTTATTCATACAAATTGTCTACATTAATATAGAAGAATGAAAAACAGGGTGCGCAAATATAGTTTTTTTATCTGAATCCATGAACATTTCTTCGCCCCTGTTTGTTATTTCCACAGGAAACTATTTACACTATAAACAGATGAAAATAATTATTATTGGGGGAGTTGCAGGAGGAGCCACCACTGCTGCCCGAATCAGACGAGTAGATGAAACAGCAGAAATTATCCTTTTGGAAAAAGGAAAGTATATATCATACGCCAATTGCGGCCTTCCTTATTATATAGGAGGAGTGATAGAGGAACGGGATAAATTGTTCGTGCAAACGCCCGAAGCCTTCTCTACACGCTTCCGTGTAGATGTACGTACAGAAAACGAAGCGATTTTTATTGACCGGAAAAGAAAGACAGTGACCATCCGGCAAAGCAGTGAAGACACTTATGAGGAGAGCTACGATAAATTAGTCATCTCCACCGGAGCTTCCCCGGTGCGTCCTCCTCTTCCGGGAATCGACCTTAGCGGAATCTTCACGTTAAGGAATGTCACCGACACGGATCGGATCAAAGAATATATCAAGAGCCACGCTCCGCGAAAAGCCGTTATCGTAGGAGCCGGATTTATCGGTCTGGAAATGGCGGAAAACTTACATACACAGGGAGCGAAAGTGTCGATTGTGGAAATGGGCAATCAAGTGATGGCTCCTATCGACTTCTCGATGGCATCGCTCGTCCACCAGCACTTGATGGATAAAGGAGTCAATCTTTATCTGGAACAAGCTGTCGCCTCTTTTAGCCGGGAGGGAAAAGGATTGAAAGTAACGTTCAAAAATGGTCAGTCCATTTCTGCCGATATCGTTATCCTGTCAATCGGAGTACGCCCGGAAACCAGTCTGGCACGAGCTGCCGAACTGACTATCGGCCCTGCAGGAGGTATTGCCGTGAATGATTACCTGCAAACGTCTGATGAATCGATTTATGCCATCGGTGACGCAATCGAGTTCCGCCATCCGATCACCGGAAAACCCTGGCTCAACTATCTTGCCGGACCTGCCAACCGTCAGGGACGCATCGTTGCAGACAACGTTCTCGGGGCAAAAATACCTTACGAGGGTTCTATCGGCACTTCAATCGCAAAAGTTTTCGACATGACCGTTGCTTCAACCGGTTTACCCGGCAAGCGCCTGCGCCAGGAAGAGATAGATTATATGTCATCTACCATCCATCCCGCCTCTCATGCCGGCTACTATCCGGATGCCATGCCGATGAGTATCAAAATCACTTTCGACAAAAAGACGGGAAGATTGTACGGCGGGCAAATCGTCGGTTACGACGGAGTGGACAAACGGATTGACGAACTCGCGCTTGTCATCAAACACGAGGGAACGATCTACGACCTGATGAAAGTGGAACAAGCGTATGCTCCTCCGTTCTCTTCGGCCAAAGATCCGGTAGCACTGGCAGGATATGTAGCGGAAGACATCATTACCGGCAAAACCAATCCAGTATATTGGAGAGAGTTGCGGGACATTGAAATGGAAAATAAGTTCCTCCTGGATGTCCGCACCCCGGACGAATATTCTTTAGGCAGCCTACCGGGTGCCGTGAATATTCCGCTGGATGAGCTTCGTGACCGGCTGGCCGAACTGCCGAAAGATAAAATGATTTATACCTTCTGCGCTGTCGGACTACGGGGCTATCTTGCCTACCGGATATTGACTCAACATGGATTTGACAAGGTGCGTAATCTCTCGGGAGGACTGAAGACTTATCGAGCCGCCACTGCTCCGATTATCATACGCGAAGAAAATGGAAATGAAATAGACGAATCACCCGAACAACAGGGAGGTAGTCCCCAAGTTGGGCAACCTGCGGTTGCTAAGGTTTCGGATACCACGGTTACTGCCGCTGCTGCCGTCACCGCCGATCCCCTTGCAAACCCCGCTAAAACAGTTCGGGTAGACGCCTGCGGATTACAATGTCCCGGCCCGATTTTGAAAATGAAAAAAACAATGGATACACTGGCTTCAGGCGAACGGGTGGAAATCACCTCAACCGATCCGGGATTTCCGCGTGACGCCGCCGCATGGTGCAGTTCAACGGGCAATCAACTGATTTCGAAAGACAGCTCCGGAGGAAAATCTGTTGTTGTCATAGAAAAAGGAGAACCAAAATCGTGCAATATTGTTACTTCATGTGAGGGCAAAGGAAAAACCTTTATCATGTTTAGTGATGATTTGGATAAAGCTTTGGCCACTTTTGTACTAGCAAACGGCGCAGCAGCTACGGGGCAGAAAGTCACCATCTTCTTTACGTTCTGGGGACTGAACGTCATCAAGAAGTTGCACAAACCGGAAACCGAAAAGGATATTTTCGGAAAAATGTTTGGCATGATGCTGCCTTCCAGCTCCAAAAAGCTGAAACTTTCTAAGATGAGTATGGGCGGAATAGGCGGAAAAATGATGCGGTATATCATGAACAAAAAAGGGATTGATTCACTGGAATCCCTGCGCCAGCAAGCGCTGGAAAACGGTGTGGAATTTATTGCTTGCCAGATGTCAATGGACGTGATGGGAGTCAAACAAGAAGAACTCCTGGACGAGGTGACCATTGGCGGCGTAGCAACGTATATGGAACGGGCGGATAACGCAAACGTTAATCTATTTATTTAAAAAATGAACAAATGAAATATTTAAATAAGGTATGAAAACAATATGTGCAATGCGTGATGTATTCAAAGCAATGGGAAACTTTGAAACAGCATTTGAAAAAATGTACCAGATAACGCTTAATGAAGCAATGATATTGTGTGCCCTTAAAGAGGCTTCGGACAAAGTGACGGCTACCAACCTGTCTAAACAAACCGAACTAAGCCCCTCACACACATCCAAAATGCTGCGGATACTGGAAGAAAAAGGACTAATCGTCCGATCACTCGGAAGTGAAGACCGGAGACAGATGTATTTCCATCTGACTCAATTGGGTAAACAACGGGTAACTGAACTGGAACTTGATAAGGTAGAAATACCGGATCTACTAAAACCTCTGTTTTAATAAACGGATTTTTCAAATAAATATCTGTAAATAATAAACGGTGAGCAAACTCCCTGATAATAGGGCAGAGCGCTCACCGTTTTTCTTTCCGCCGGGCCAAAGAAATATGTTAATTTTCCGGCAAAAGAAATTTCCACGCGAACCTTTTTCCACCTTTCTTGTTGTTTGTATCAAAAGCCCAAGGTACCTGGGCGTGATTTTTATATAACCTAAACATTATAAAAGATATGAAGAAATTAATTCCTATTTTATTGGCGGTCTTTGCACTCGCTTCATGTGAAAAAGACCCGGACATGGGTAAACTGGATGACAATTATCTGGTATACACTAACTACGACAAGAAAGCCGATTTCAAAGTTCCTACATTCTATCTGGCACCACAGATTCTGGTCATCAGTGATAGTAAAGAACCGGAATATCTCGAAGGTGAAGGCGCAGAACAAATTCTGGCAGCTTATACAGACAATATGGAAGCTAGAGGTTACGAAGCAGCAGCTGACCAGGAAAGCGCAGATCTTGGTATCCAAGTGAGCTACATCGCAAGTACTTATTATTTCACCAGCTACACACAACCTGAATGGTGGTGGGGTTATCCCGGATATTGGGGCCCTGGCTACTGGGGTGGCAACTGGGGTGGTGGATGGTACTACCCGTATGCAGTAACTTATAGTTATAGCACCAACTCCTTCCTGACAGAAATGGTGAACTTGAAAGCCGAACAGGGAGACAGTAAAAAACTGCCTGTTGTATGGACAAGTTATCTGACCGGATTTGAAACTGGTTCCAAAGCTATCAACCGTACTCTTGCAGTAGAAGCTGTCAACCAGTCATTTACACAGTCACCTTATCTTACTAACAAATAAACAACTACAACTGTTATGAAAACAAGAAAAAATATATACTTCAAGGTAGTAGCCTTGGCGGCTATTGCCATCGCCTTCGCCATGCCGGCTAAGGCACAGCTATCGGACAATGGATATGCAAATATCGACTGGCAGTTCAACGCTCCGCTAAGTAACAATTTTGCTGATAAAGCAAGCGGTTGGGGTATGAACTTCGAAGGTGGTTATTTCGTGACTCCTAACATCGGTTTGGGTCTTTTCCTCAACTATCACAGCAACCACGAATATGTAGGTCGCGAAACCTTCCAGATGGGCGCCGGTGAAGTGACTACCGATCAGCAACATACCATTTTCCAATTGCCTTTCGGTGCTGCTGCACGTTACCAGTGGAATCGCGGTGGAGCCTTTCAACCATACGTCAGTGCTAAATTAGGTGCTGAATATGCTAAAATCCGCTCTAATTTCAGCATGCTGGAAGCAAGAGAAAACAGTTGGGGATTCTACGCTTCTCCTGAAGTAGGTATCAATGTATTCCCATGGGTTTACGGACCGGGTTTGCACTTTGCTTTGTACTACAGCTATGGTACCAACAAGGCTGACGTACTGCATTACAGTGTAGATGGATTGAGCAACTTCGGCTTCCGCCTGGGTGTATCCTTCTAAGACTGGCTGACAACTATCAGAATATTACGTTAATAATAAAAAAGGTAAAAGGTAGCTTTTAATATAGGCACCTTTTACCTTTCTTTTTTTATTTTTTCTTCATCGCATCATAAATAGCTCCCTGTATTCGCTCACGAATATGCAGTTGGTTCAGTTTGCGATTTGTTACATCCGGATAAATCCGGTTACTAAGGAATACATAAACCAGTTCATTGACCGGGTCTACCCATGCACATGTACCGGTAAATCCGGTATGACCGTACACTTCGGCAGGTGCGGCAGGAGCACAATTTCCTTTCTTCGGATCATCAGCATCCGGTTTGTCAAAGCCCAAGCCACGCCGGCTGATCTTTGAAGTTTCCGTAGTAAACAACTGACAGGTTTCTTTGCTTAGATAGCGTTGACCGTCTATTTCTCCTCCATTCAGCAACATCTGATAAACGCGGGCTACATCACGGGCAGTAGAGAAAAGTCCGGCATTTCCGGCCAATCCGCCAAAGAAAGCGGAAGCCTCATCATGCACAAATCCCTGCAAAGTCTCTTTACGCAAGAAACGGTCTTTGTTGGAAGGGACAATTTCCGATTTGGCAAAACGGCGTAAAGGCAAGTAGCCTGTATGCTCCAACCCCATCGGTTCGTAAAACTCACGTTGCAGATAGGCTTCCATAGGCATACCGGCCAGTTGTTCTACCAACATACCCAACAGAATGAATCCGACATCACTATATACATAGCGTTTCTGCTTTAACGGAGCTTCCATTATTTTTTCTTCCATCACCTTCCGGAAGGAACGGTTTAGCCACAAGCTATCGCAGATTTGAACAGTGTAATCACCGGTCTTGACGGGAGAGACGTATTCACTTTTAAATTTGAACTTCGGATTCGCCCATGAAGTCGTTCCCAACTGTAACGGATGATGCGCGTCTTTACGTGCGCTGAACAATCTTCCGTCATAGCTATCTTTATCAATGGCTTCTTGGTAGAAAGGAATCCAGGAAGGTAAACCGGACTGATGATACAGGATTTCCTGAATCGTTATATCTTTCTTATCAGTACGTTGCAAAAACGGTAAATGATCCGAAATCTTATCTGTCAGATTGAAACGTCCCTTATCGTAGAGTTTCATGATGGCAAGCAAAGTGCCCGTCGTCTTTGATAGGGAAGCCAAATCGTAGATACTGGTAGATTCGACACGCGGACTTCCTTTACCCGCATAAGTGCCGAAAGATTTGTCGAACATGCTATGGCCGTTTTTCAACACTACCACCTGGCAACCGGGATAAGCTCCTTGGCGAATACCGTCTAATGCGATAGAATCGATGCGTTTCAGATGAGTGGAAGAAAGCCCATATTCTTCCGGCACGAAATGCAATGGCGTCTTGGGGGTAATGGTCACTCCTGCTCCCGTTGGAAACAGTTCTCCCAAGCTTGCCGACAACTGTCCGTCTGCGGATGCCTTGGCAAATAACACATCTGCGACCTGACGCTGCACGTCTACATTGTAACTATGTCCCAACACGACTGCCGAAGCATGAGCCACGGCCCGCTGAATCTGTAACATCATCTTCCCAGGAGTGAAGAACAGATAAATAGCCGGACTTTGAGGAGCAAACTTCGCAAAGAAAGGCTGATAAGAAGCCAAGCGCTGTTCGCTAATGGCTACAATGATTCGTTTATAGGTAGACAGAGAATCACGCAACCGTTGGTTTTCCTCTTCTGTCTGATTAGCGCGAAGGCAAAAGCGGGCCAAAGAGGTATAACGGGAAAGTTGTTTGGCCAATACATCAGTTTTTCCAGGATTTCCCACTTCGAGCAGTGCAATCTTCTGTTCCTTGTCTGTATGTAGAGGAAGGATATGATTCTTATTGCTCAAAACGGTTATTGCCGCTAAATTCAACCGACGAACCAGGTCACGTGTCTGCGGACTGTTAATGCGTTGTTCCAGACCGGATAATTGTACATACGATTTCTTCTTAAGTCCCAACACATATTTATAAGTCAAGACTTTGCGGCATTTGTTTTCAATCTCTTCACGGCTTAGTTCCCCTTTTTCAACAGCTGCCAGTACGGCCGGTATCTCTTCCTTCAGGTTACGGGGAGACAGTACCATGTCATTACCTGCTTTCAAAGCCTGCAAACTGACATTTCCATTTCCTGCCACACCTTTCATGGCAAGCGCGTCGGTAAATATCAGCCCTTTGAACGCCAGTTCATCGGTCAGCAAATCATACACGACATTGCGGGACAAAGAAGACGGAAGTCCGCCAATAGGTTCAATCACCGGAACTTGCAGATGCCCCACCATCATACCGCCCAGTCCAGCACGGATGGCCTCTTTAAAAGGATAAAGCTCCACACTATCCAGACGCTCGCGAGTGAAAGGAAGTACCGGAAGCGCTTTATGCGAATCGACATCGGTATCCCCGTGTCCGGGAAAGTGTTTGCACACAGATAACACCCCTCCACTTTCCAAACCGGAAGCATAAGCGATAACCTTATCAGCCACCTGTATCGGATCTTCTCCAAAAGAACGGGTATTGATTACGGGATTTTCAGGATTTATATTCACGTCCGCCACCGGAGCAAAGTTGACCTGTACTCCAATCTGTCGGCATTGACGAGCAACTTCACGCCCGTATTCATAGAGCAGCTTGTTGTCACGGATACATCCCAATACCATATTCCGTGGAAAAACAGGCATACCACGCAAACGCATGGCCAGTCCCCATTCTCCATCAAAGGTAATCATCAAAGGGACTTTTGCCTGCCGTTGCGCCCGGTTTGTCAGTTCAACCTGATTTTGCATCTTCCCACCGGAAAAGAGAAGTCCGCCCACTTTATAGGTGTCGATTACTTCGCGCAACAGTTCCAGATTTCGTTTGGTATCTACCGGGGCAATGGTATAGATGAACAACTGCCCTACCTTTTCTTTAAAGGAAAGCTTATCCATAACCGAATCAACCCAGTGCCGGCAGTCTTTGTCCTGAAGGGCTTTATACACCAGCAGAGGTTCAACGGTTGTAGCATTCTGCGCCGGACTTGAAACCGTGCCGGCCGCAATAAGGAATAAAAGCGTTACTATTGAGGGGATTATCTTCATTTATGTTTCAAAGTCAAATCGAGACGGCCTACACGAACACCATTTTTTCCCGTGTGCATAACAGGCACCTCTTTTCCGTCCATATTCAAGTATGTTTTGGGGCCTTTCATAAATGTATGAGAGTGCCCGCCCAGAATCACGTCGATATTGCGTGTTCCGGCAACCAGATGTTCATCCATTTGAATGCCCAGATGAGACAGGCATACTACCAAATCACAACCTTCTTCGTCTTTCAACAAAGCAGCTATTTCGTTGGATACGCGGACAGGATCTTCATAAACGACTCCTTCGCATTTATTAGCCTGAATCATCCCTTCCGGTTGGGTTCCAAGACCAAACACACCAATTCTCAAACCATATTTCTCAAGAACGACGTAGGGTTTAACTATATCTTTCAATACCGTAGCATCCAGATTATAGTTGGCACAAACGACCGGGAAATTAGCCATCTTGAAAATACGTTCCATATTATCCACATCAAAATCAAACTCATGGTTACCGATAGTCATAGCGTCATAACCCATTTCATTCATTAGTTTAACTTCCACTTCTCCGCGGAACATATTATAATAAGGTGTCCCTTGAGAAATATCTCCGCAGTCGAAAAGCAGCACATTCTTATGCTCCTTGCGGAACTGTTCGAGAAAAGCAGCCCGGCGAAGAAAACCACCTTTATTATAGTATTCGTCCCCCTTCTGATTGACAGGTTCGATACGACTATGCACATCGCTTGTTTGTAAAATAATCACTTCTTTGGTATCCTTATCCTGCGCAAAGATTGAGAAAGTAAAGCTCAATGCAAGACATAACAGGAATAATATCTGAAATCTTTTCATATTCAATATTTTTAGATTCTCCTTTTTATTTTATGGTAATACGTCCATCCAGTTTAGAGGTAATCGCTTTGCCTTCGGCAGTCTGTTTGCGTACATAATCAAGAAATAGTCCGCGTAAGGTTGCGTCTTCGGGGCATACTCTCTTTTCCGCCTGCAGGAAAGCATCCATCCGTCCGTTTCCATCTGCCAGATAGTCGATAGTAGCCACCGTGTAGAGCTGGTCATCCTTTAGTGGTTTTTCACCGACAAAGGCGTTCAGCAACTTTCCATCTTTGGTGATTTCAAGACGGATACCGCTCACTCCTTCTCCGTGTAGAGATGCAATCGCTTCAAAAAGACGTCTCAAGTCTGTTCCTTTCATAGTCAGTACGCAAAGAGAATTCTCAAAAGGAAGAATTTCAAACACATCGCCTACCGTAATATCTCCTTCGGGCAAGATATTACGCAAGCCGCCCATATTTACCAATCCCATATCAGCAGGTTTCCCCAACACCTGAACAGCCGCTTGCTGCAAAACACCTGCAACAAGGTTGGAAAGTAAACTTTCGGGACCTCCTTTGTCCATTTTCATCGCACTGGTGCCGATGACTTCATACATCATCGCATCCACCTTTTCCTTATAAGGCTTTAAGATTTCGGCAGCTTTCGCGTTGGGATGGGTATCCCAAACAGAATCAATCGTTATCATGCTGCCCTCTACTTTAGTTACTTCGTACTGAGCCGTAGTCTCGCGTGCGGTCCGGCAGGAAGTAAACAGGAAGCCTCCTGCCAACGCTGCCACCATCAGATACTTTGCATAAGTCTGTTTCATGTTCGCTATTTTTAGATATGCTACAAATATACAAAAACATTTGGCTATCTGGCAAATAATTCGTTACTTTGCACCGCTTTCGCGCAATCGCTGTCAAGAGAAGAGATACTTGGTATGTTGCGTTGTAACGATGAAACAATTTAATAATAACAACAATGGATTTAATTAAAATTGCAGAAGAAGCATTCGCTACCGGAAAACAGCACCCGAGCTTCAAAGCAGGAGACACTGTAACAGTAGCATATCGTATTATCGAGGGTAACAAAGAACGTGTACAGCTGTACCGTGGTGTTGTTATCAAAATCGCCGGTCACGGAGACAAAAAACGTTTTACTGTACGTAAAATGTCAGGAACTATAGGCGTAGAAAGAATTTTCCCAATCGAATCACCGGCTATCGATAGCATCGAAGTGAACAAGGTAGGTAAAGTTCGTCGCGCTAAATTGTACTACCTGCGCGCTCTTACTGGTAAGAAAGCTAGAATCAAAGAAAAAAGAGCTAACTAATAAGCCGAACTTTTCGATTCGAAATAAAAAAGGGAACTTCATTATGAGGTTCCCTTTTTTATTGTATATTTTCTCAAACATTCTCATGCCTATGAGAAAAAATTCTCATAGGCATGAGAATAATTCCTCAAAGGTATGAGAATATTTTCTCACTCCGGTGAGAATAACCCTTTGTCTGAATAAGCCGTACACGTCAGAAAGGACTAAATAAAACAAAGCCCCGAAAGTCATAAGCTCCCGAGGCTTCATTACCTTTATTATAATAATGAAATGTTATTCTTTCAAATCTTTCAGTTCCCAAGCCAATGCACTGGCGCCCAGTACAGCAGCATCAGAATCCTTCAATTCGGAAACGAGCAGTTTAGTCTTGCCTTTATAGATATTCAGGATATTATCATCAATTGATTTCTGAATTGGTTTCATGATATAGTCACCGGACTTAGCCAAACCACCAAACAATACAATTGCTTCAGGACTGGAGAATGCAATAGCATCTGCCAGTGCTTCACCCAAGATGTTACCTGTAAAGTTAAAGATTTCCTGTGCCAGTTTATCACCTTGTACAGCTGCATCATACACATCTTTTGAAGTGATGTTTTCTGCAGGAATGTTACGAAGCAAGCTAGCATCCGTACGGGCAGCAAGGAATTCACGGGCTGTGCGAGCTACACCGGTAGCCGAACAGTAAGTTTCCAGACATCCCTTACGGCCACAACCGCAAAGACGACCATCGCGACGGGCGATAACGTGTCCCAATTCACCTGCAAAACCGTCATGACCATACACCATCTGACCGTTGATAACGATACCGCTACCCACACCAGTACCCAGTGTAATCATGATAAAGTCTTTCATACCACGGGCAGCACCGTAAGTCATTTCACCGATAGCAGCAGCGTTCGCGTCGTTTGTCAAAGCAGTGGGGATACCCAGTCTTTCTTCAAACATGGCAGCCAACGGAAGAATTCCCTTCCAAGGCAGGTTCGGAGCAAATTCAATCGTTCCCGTGTAGTAGTTGCCATTCGGAGCACCGATACCAATACCTCTGATTTTATCAACACCACCATTAGCAATAATCAATGGAAGCAGACTTTTACACACTTCATCAGCGTATTCTTCTACTGTAGGGTAACCAGATGTTTTGATTGAACTGCTGGCAATAATAGTTCCGCGTGCGTCTACAATTCCAAAGACGGTATTCGTTCCGCCTATGTCAATACCTACTACGTAGGGTTTTTCCATGTTTGAATTCATGATACTTTTATTTAAAAGGGTTAGTTAATCATTAAGTTTACTGCACACAAATTACGTAAAGAAGATTGAGTCTACAAAATGTTTTTTGAAAAAAGTTCAACCTGTTTGCAACTTTTCGTATCTTTCGCACGTCTAATAGTAGAAAATTATCAGAAAACAGAAACTAAATAAAGAAAATTGTGATACAACTAACGAATATCAACAAGACCTACAACAACGGAGCGCCTCTCCATGTACTTAAAGGTATCAATCTCAACATTGAACAGGGGGAATTTGTTTCTATCATGGGAGCATCCGGGTCTGGGAAATCAACTTTACTCAACATATTGGGAATCCTCGACAACTACGATACCGGAGATTATTACTTGAACAACGTACTTATCAAGAACTTGAGCGAAACCAAAGCTGCCGAATACCGGAACCGTATGATCGGATTTATTTTCCAGTCATTCAATCTGATTTTCTTTAAAGATGCCGTAGAGAATGTAGCACTTCCTTTATTTTACCAGGGTATAAGTCGCAAAAAACGAAATGCGCTTGCCTTGGAATATCTCGACCGTCTGGGTTTAAAAGACTGGGCACATCACATGCCGAACGAAATGAGTGGCGGTCAGAAACAACGTGTAGCCATTGCACGAGCTTTAATCACCCAACCACAAATCATTCTGGCAGATGAACCAACAGGAGCTTTGGACAGCAAAACTTCTGTGGAAGTGATGCAGATTCTGAAAGATCTTCATAAACTGGGAATGACGATTGTCGTTGTCACCCACGAAAGTGGAGTCGCCAACCAGACAGACAAGATTATACATATCAAAGATGGAATCATCGAACGTATTGAAGATAATATCGACCATGACGCTTCTCCTTTCGGAAAAGACGGTATCATGAAATAATCTAAAATCCACCACTATACAAACATTATCATGATTGACATCTGGCAAGAAATATATAGTACCATCAAACGCAACAAGCTAAGGACTTTTCTCACAGGATTTGCCGTGGCATGGGGAATCTTTATGCTTATCGTCCTACTAGGTGCAGGCAACGGACTGATCCACGCATTCGAGCAATCGGCTTCCGAACGTGCCATGAACTCCATCAAGATTTTTCCGGGATGGACCAGTAAATCATACGACGGACTGAAAGAAGGAAGACGGGTGCAACTGGACAATAAAGACATGGATGCTACCAGTCATTATTTCCCGAATCATGTCATCAAGGCCGGAGCAACCGTGTGGCAGGGAGGCGTTAATCTTAGTTTCGGACAAGAATACGTCAGCCTGAACCTTTCCGGCGTATATCCCAATCATACAGAGGTAGAAGTCGTGAAGCTTTTCGAAGGACGTTTTATCAATGAAATCGATATCAAGGAACGCCGGAAAGTTATTGTGCTTCATAAGAAAACAGCAGAAATCCTTTTTAACAAGACTCATACCGAGCCAATCGGACAGTTTGTCAACGCCGGAAATGTGGTTTATCAGGTAGTAGGTCTTTATAATGATAAAGGAGATAGCGGAGACAGCGATGCCTACATTCCTTTTACCACTCTGCAAACGATTTATAATAAAGGAGACAAACTGAATAACCTGGTCATGACTACCAAAAATCTGGAAACAGTAGAGGCCAATGAGGCTTTTGAAGCCCATTACCGCAAAGTATTGGGAGCCAACCATCGGTTTGACCCAACGGACCACAGTGCTATCTGGATATGGAACCGGTTTACCAACTATCTGCAACAGCAGAAAGGTTCGGGCATGCTGCGTATCGCCATCTGGGTAATCGGCATCTTTACGTTACTTAGCGGAATCGTTGGAGTTTCCAACATCATGCTGATTACCGTCAAAGAACGTACCCGCGAGTTTGGTATTCGTAAGGCTTTGGGAGCCAAACCGCTTTCCATTCTCTGGTTGATTATCGTAGAGAGCGTCACCATCACCACCATATTCGGATATATCGGCATGGTAGCCGGTATCGGAGTGACCGAATGGATGAACAGCGCTTTCGGCAATCAGACCATGGACACCGGAATGTGGACGGAAACCGTTTTCCTGAATCCGACAGTAGATATAAGAATCGCCATACAGGCTACACTCACATTAATAATAGCTGGTACGTTAGCCGGATTATTCCCTGCCCGAAAAGCAGTTAGCATCCGACCGATCGAAGCACTTAGAGCAGATTAAGACTATGAGAATAGACATGGATACCTGTGAGGAAATCCTCATTACCATTACAAGAAATAAAACGAGAAGCCTGCTGACTGCATTCGGTGTTTTCTGGGGAATCTTTATGCTCGTAGCCCTTATCGGCGGCGGGCAAGGATTGGAGGACATGATGAAAAAGAACTTTGAAGGATTTGCCACCAATTCTGGTTTCCTTGTCTCGCAAAGAACGGGCGAGGCTTACAAAGGCTTCCGCAAAGGGAGATGGTGGAATCTGGAATCTACCGACATTGACCGTCTTCGCTCCCAAGTGAAAGAGGTGGAGATCATTACTCCGTCCGTAGCCCGTTGGGGTTCCAAAGCCGTATACGAAGATAAGAAATATGATTGTAGCGTGAAAGGATTGTATCCGGATTATCTCCACATTGAATCACAGGAAATGGCATACGGCAGGTTCATCAATGAGGTGGATATAAAGGAAGCACGCAAAGTATGTGTCATCGGAAAACGAATTTATGAAAGTCTTTTCAAACCGGGAGAAGACCCGTGTGGCAAATATGTAAGAGTAGATGGCATTTATTATCAAGTGATTGGCATGTCTTCTTCCGAAGGGGACATGAATATACAGGGACGGGCTTCGGAGGCCGTCACTCTTCCTTTCACTACGATGCAGCAAACATATAATCTGGGAGGACGAATTGATGTGATCTGTTTCACTGCGAAGCATGGAGTCAAAGTGTCTGAAATACAACCCAAAATGGAACAGGTCATTAAAGCCGCACATTATATCTCCCCGGATGACAAACAGGCTGTTATGTGCCTGAATGCCGAAGCTATGTTCTCTATGGTCGATAACCTGTTTACCGGTATCAACATACTTGTTTGGATGGTAGGATTGGGAACTTTGCTGGCAGGTGCCATCGGAGTATCCAATATTATGATGGTGACCGTTAAAGAACGTACCACTGAAATCGGTATCCGCCGGGCGATCGGTGCACGACCGAAAGATATTCTGCAACAAATTCTATCAGAGAGTATGGTACTTACCACCATTGCAGGAATGTGTGGAATATCCTTTGCCGTCATGGTGTTGCAACTTGTAGAGATGGGAGCCAACGCTGACGGAGGGGACACCCGTTTTCAAGTTACTTTCGGACTGGCAATCGGTACTTGTGCCCTTCTAATCGCACTGGGAATGTTGGCAGGTCTGGCACCTGCTTACCGGGCCATGGCTATCAAACCGATTGAGGCGATTCGGGATGAATAAGGAAGTGGAACAGTTATCTGGATATGTGAGGAGTTTAGTTTCAATCATCAATCGTAAATAATAAAATTATAAATAAAATCATGAAAAAGTATCTGAAAATCACATTATTGGTAGTCATTGCTATCATTCTTGTCGGAACATTCGTATTCCTTTATCAGAAATCCAAGCCTAAGGTAATCACTTACGAAACAGTTAGACCGGAAATGACTGACCTCCAAAAAACTACAGTAGCTACCGGAAAGGTGGAACCGAGAGACGAAATTTTAATCAAACCGCAAATTTCGGGTATTATCGACGAAGTATATAAAGAAGCCGGACAAGCTGTAAGAAAAGGGGAAGTTATTGCCAAAGTAAAAGTAATCCCTGAACTCGGACAACTGAATTCTGCAGAAAGCCGTGTGCGCCTGGCAGAAATTAATGCAACCCAGGCAGAAACGGATTTCGCCCGTGTGAAGAAGTTGTATGACGGTCAGTTAATTAGCCGGGAGGAATACGAGAAAAGTGAAGTGGCTTTGAAACAGGCTCGCGAAGAGAGACAGACGGCCAAAGACAATCTGGAAATCGTAAAAGAAGGAATTACCAAAAACAGTGCCTCTTTCAGTAGCACGATGATTCGCTCTACCATTGACGGGTTAATCCTGGACGTACCTGTAAAAGCTGGTAATTCGGTGATTATGAGTAATACGTTCAATGATGGAACCACGATTGCTACGGTAGCCAACATGAACGATATGATTTTCCGCGGTAATATTGATGAAACAGAAGTGGGACGTATCCACGAACAAATGCCAATCAAGCTGACCATCGGAGCTTTACAAAATCTGACTTTCAATGCCATTCTGGAATATATCTCTCCGAAAGGGGTGGAAACCAATGGAGCCAACCAGTTTGAAATCAAGGCTGCGATTACCATTCCGGATTCTGTTCAGATTCGTTCCGGATATTCGGCTAATGCGGAAATCGTATTACAAAAAGCCAATCAGGTATTGGCAGTGCCCGAAAGCACTGTTGAATTTAGTGGTGACTCTACATTTGTGTACATCATGACAGATTCAGTGCCCGAACAAAAGTTCCAGCGTACACAGGTGACTGCCGGTATGAGTGATGGAATCAAGATAGAAATCAAGAAAGGGGTAACCGTTCAGGACAAAATACGTGGTGCAGAGAAAAAAGATAAATAATTGAATCCGATGAAAATAATTCGTAAAACCATATCAGCCCTTCTGCTTGCCGGAGTCGGAATCACCTCCATTCAGGCACAGAACAACTCTTCGCAAGCGTGGACGCTGCGGCAATGTATCGACTATGCCATTGAACATAATATAGAAATCCGTCAATCGGCCAATAATGTCGAAGCAGGCAAAGTGAGTGTAAACACTACTAAATGGGCACGCCTTCCGAATCTGAGCGGTAGTGCCAGCCAAAACTGGAGTTGGGGTCGTACCGCTTCTCCGATAGACAACTCGTATAGTGACATCAACAGCGCCAATACCAGTTTCAGCTTGGGAACAAACGTACCTATATTTACCGGTTTGCAATTGTCCAACCAATATTCACTTGCCAAACTGGATTTAAAAGCTGCTATAGAAGATTTGAATAAAGCCAGAGAGGATATTGCAATCAATGTCACTTCGGCTTATTTACAGGTTTTATTCAATCAAGAATTAAGTAAGATTGCTCATAATCAGGTCGATTTAAGCAAAGACCAGTTAAAACGTATTCAAGGTCTTCAGGGAGTGGGTAAGGCATCCTCTTCTGAAGTGGCCGAAGCACAAGCCCGTGTTGCACAGGATGAAATGACTGCTGTACAATCAGACAATACGTACAAACTGTCCTTACTGGATCTCACCCAACTCTTGGAATTACCCACGCCTGAAGGATTTGTACTCGAAAGCCCTAAGGAAGAATTAGAGTTCGAATCTCTCACTCCGCCGGATGACATATATACACAGGCGCTTACTTACAAACCAAGCATTAAGGCTGCAGAATATCGTTTACAAGGTAGTCTTAATAGTATTCGTATTGCCCAAAGTGCGTTTTATCCACAACTCTCTTTCAGTGCCGGTCTGGGAAGTAATTATTATACGGTTAGCGGAAGATCAGAGAGCAGCTTCGGCAGTCAGATGAAAAACAATCTGAATAAATATATAGGATTTAATTTGAGCGTGCCAATCTTCAACCGTTTTGCCACAAGAAACCGGGTACGCACCGCTCGTTTGCAACAAATAGATTTATCCTTGAAGTTGGATAACAGTAAAAAAATACTCTATAAAGAAATTCAGCAAGCCTGGTACAATGCTCTGGCAGCAGAAAGTAAATACAACTCCAGTGAAGTGGCAGTAAAAGCCAACGAAGAATCTTTCCGCCTGATGAGTGAGAAGTTCAATAACGGCAAGGCTACCTTTGTGGAATACAATGAAGCCAAACTTAATCTGACGAAAGCTCTTTCGGATAAGTTGCAGGCAAAATATGACTACCTGTTCCGGACTAAAATTCTGGATTTCTACAAAGGACAGGTCATTGAATGAAAAAAAATAAAGTTGAGTTTAGTATAGTAGTTCCTTAAAACATATCCGTTGGTTCATTCGTTATTATAGAAAGAACTAACGGATATGAAGTATTTTATCGTCCTAGTGATTGTAATGATTAGTAATACATTTTTAGGAGTTGCTAAACCAATGAAGAATCAAGCAGAAATCTATTTTGCGGGAGGATGTTTCTGGGGGACAGAACATTTCCTGAAACAAATTCGAGGAGTAGAAAATACTCAGGTAGGGTATGCCAACAGTAATGTTGCCAATCCGAGTTATGAACAGGTCTGTTCAGGAAAAACCAATGCTGCCGAAACAGTAAAGGTGGTTTATGATCCGAAAACGGTAGATTTGAATTTACTGCTCGATCTATATTTCAAGACAATCGATCCTACCAGCCTCAACCAGCAAGGTAATGACCGGGGAACGCAGTATAGAACCGGAATTTATTATGTAGATAAAGAAGATCTCCCTGTCATCAAGCAGGCGATTCAACTATTATCCGCGCAATATAAAACTCCTATCGTCCTAGAAGTAAAGCCATTGACAAATTTCTATCCGGCAGAGACTTACCACCAGGACTATCTGGATAAAAATCCGGGTGGATACTGCCATATCAATCCCGCTTTATTCGAAATGGCACGCAAAGCGAATGCGCCGAAAGCTAAAGCGTATCAAAAAGCGGATGATGCAACCCTTCGTAAGGAATTGTCGGCGGAACAATATGCCGTAACCCAAAAGAATGCCACTGAACCTGCTTTCCACAATAAATACTGGAATGAGCATCGTCCCGGCATTTATGTGGATATTACTACCGGAGAACCTCTGTTTGTCTCTACCGACAAGTTTGATTCAGGTTGCGGGTGGCCAAGCTTTTCCCAACCGATTCAAAAAGATCTAATCGCAGAAAAGAAAGATACTTCGCACGGCATGATACGTACGGAAGTACGCAGTAAAACCGGAGATGCTCATTTGGGACACGTATTCACAGATGGGCCGAAAGAGAAAGGTGGATTACGCTATTGCATCAATAGCGCTTCACTTCGTTTTATCCCGAAAGATAAAATGAAAGAGGAAGGTTATGGAGAATATCTACCACTCGTTAAATAGATATTGAAGAGTTACAAAAGCTAATCGTAACTGTTCATTAGAAAAACAGAACGGTGGATTATCCCATAAGGAAATCCACCATTTTTAATGTAGTTAAATTAAAAGAGAGAGAAGGAGTTTCACAACTCCGATTTATTTTTATCTGCTGGCAGTCAGCAGAGTTGCTTCATTAGTTGCCGGAGTAGATACATTCATAGCCCAGCTAGCAGCGGATTCTTCAATCCATTTATCATTCCATTTATAGTTCATATAAGCAACCGGCATATTAGCGTCGTTCAGTTCATAAACGCTCTTTTCAACAGATGCGTCGTAAGCTCTGTGAGAGTCATTCCAGCGTGCATATACCAAAGTGATTTCATTAGATGAATAAGTATAATCAATTTTAAAGTACGGTATCCATTTTTCAGTAGAAGCATCCCATTTGAAAGCTTCTTTGGAGGACATTCTCTTCTGATCGTCATAGGTAAAATCATATTTCATGTGGCGATAGAGAGAACCATCGAGTCTGTAAATCACTTTCGATACTACAAGTTCATCTACTTTTTCTTCATTAGTAATGAAGTTATTACCCTGTGCCTTCACTGTTGTATTAGCGATTCCTGCAAATACCATAGCAACTAAAACGATCATTCTGAATAATACTGTAGTCTTCATAATTGTATATTTTTTATTTGTTCAACATTCTGTTTTTGTTCTTCTGTTTATTAGACGGATCAAGCGTCTCAAACGGTTGCAACCTTCTGAAGTTTTTTTCATTTTTCTTCGTTGTCCGCTTGCGACTATAGAGATGCAACGAGCGTGCCAAAACGATAACTAGCTAATAATCAAGGAAATCATAAAACAGAACGGTGTACGAAAACGAACAGTTGTACGCTTAAAAGCGAACAACTAACCATTTTTTTCGCATTTTCTTCTTTCTACTGATGAATATAACTCTAAAAATGGGAAAATACTCCGCTTGTTGCCCGAATTATTATCTACCTTTGCAGCGATTATCATATCAAGAAAAAGAAGATGGAAACGTCCAACAAAAAAAGAATTATCATTCTATCGGCTATCGGTATCTTGCTTACCGGCCTTATTTGTCTCTTTGCATTCCGCAATGTCATTTTATGCCATATCGTTGACAAACGAACTACACGTGCCGAACAAACATACGGTCTACAAATTCATTATCAGGAGTTACGAATGAAAGGCTGCAATGAAGTGGCTTTACAAGGACTTTATATTGTTCCCAACCAACGCGATACCCTCCTGACATTACAATCCGTCAATGTAAAACTAAGTTTTTGGGAATTGCTAAAAGGAGAAATCGAAGTACGGAATGTGCTTATGAATGGCCTGGCAATCAACTTCATCAAGTATGATAGCATAGCTAACTACGATTTCCTGTTCTTTAAACGGCAACAAGAAGCAGAACCCCAACCTGTCATAGAAAGTGACTATGCCAACCGTATTGACCGGATATTAAACCTCATTTACGGTTTCCTGCCTGAAAACGGGCAACTCAGGCAAATCAATATAACCGAACGTAAAGATAGTAATTTCGTTGCAGTCAACATTCCTTCTTTTATTATTGAGAACAATCATTTCCAATCAACCATTCAGATAAAAGAAGATACACTGCCTCAACAACTATGGGAAGCCACCGGCGAACTAAACAGAAGAGACTATACATTAAAAGCATCTGTCTTTGCCCCGGAAAAAAGAAAAATCTCACTACCTTATATTACCCGCCGTTTTGGAGCAGAAGTCACTTTCGACACCCTATCTTATAATATGACTAAAGATAAGCGTGCATCCAATCAACTGCTCCTCAAAGGAAAAGCGAGAGTGAACGGACTTGACGTATTTCATAAAGCCCTCTCTCCTGAAGTAATTCATCTCGATCGTGGACAACTCTGTTACGAGATGAACATTAGCGGGCACTCACTCGAACTGGATAGCACGACCATCGTTGATTTCAACAAACTCCAGTTTCATCCTTATTTGCGAGCCGAGAAAGAGAAAGGAAACTGGCATTTCACTGCTGCGGTCAACAAATCCTGGTTTCCGGCAGATGATCTGTTCAGCTCTCTCCCCAAAGGATTATTCAGCAATCTGGAAGGCATAAAAACAAGTGGCGAGTTGGCCTATCATTTTCTATTAGATATTGATTTTGCACAACTAGATAGTCTCAAACTGGAATCCGAACTGAAAGAGAAAGACTTCCGCATCACAAGCTATGGAGCCACTTCACTCTCCAAAATGTCCGGCGAGTTCATTTATACAGCTTATGAGAATGGAATACCGGTGCGGACTTTTCCTATTGGTCCCTCGTGCAAACACTTTACACCATTGGATAGCATTTCACCCATCCTAAGAATGTCCGTTATGCAAAGTGAAGATGGAGCATTCTTTTACCATCGCGGTTTCCTGCCCGATGCCCTACGGGAAGCATTGATTTACGACCTGCAAGTGAAACGCTTTGCACGTGGAGGAAGCACGATCACCATGCAACTCGTAAAGAATGTATTCCTGAACCGTAATAAGAACTTTGCACGTAAATTGGAAGAGGCATTGATTGTATGGCTAATAGAAAATGAAAGATTAACTTCTAAAGAACGCATGTACGAAGTATATCTGAACATTGTTGAATGGGGACCGCTCGTTTATGGTATTCAGGAAGCTTCTGCTTATTATTTCAATAAACGCCCTTCACAACTGAACACGGAAGAAAGTATTTTCCTGGCTTCCATTATCCCGAAGCCCAAGCATTTCCGCAGCTCTTTTGCTGAAGGCGGACAGTTAAAGGAGAATATGGAAGGCTATTATAAGTTGATAGCCAAGCGGCTTGCACAGAAAGGAGTAATAAGTGAAATCGAGGCGGATAGTATCCGCCCCGATATCCAAGTTACGGGCGCTGCCCGGAATAGTCTAGCCGGTGAAAACCCGGAGTCTAGTTCTCCTTCCGCTGAGGAGTAATGAGATTGATATAAATAATAAAGGAATAGGTTATCTTCTTGAACTGCTGCTGTTTCTTTCAGAGGAACGGGAAGAACTTTGAGTGCTATTGCTTCTCGTACTTCCGGAAGAAGAGCGTCTTTCTGTTTGTCCACTAGAAACATTGCTCCGGGTAGAGCTACCGCCGCTTCGAGTAGAGCTCGAGCTACCGCTACTCCGGTTAGAAGTGGTACTGCTGCTACGACTAGTAGTACTACCGCTACTGCGACTGGAGCTACTACGACTGGAACTACCGCGACTGGAACCGGAAGAGCTATTATTTCTCTCGGAACTGTTATTTCTATTATAGGAACCACTATCGTTTCGTTTACTTGAACTTTCTCTCGAACTGCTACTTGTTTTTCCACTTTCACGATTGGAGGAACTGGAACCAGTTGAACTTCCGCTTGTTGGTCTGCGATTAGAGCTTGAAGAACCGGAACCTGTTTCCGGACGACGACCAGAATTACGATCACTTTCTACTCTATTCGTATTCCCATTTTTATCAGGAGCAACATTGTTACCAGGTCTCCCACTTCCGGACGGTGTAGATGGTCTGACAGAAGTCGAAGGCCGATCTCCTCCAGATTCCGGACGGGGACGTGTTGACGTACCAGGTCTTGTTGTCGTTCCGGGACGAGTAGAAGTATCAGGACGAGTAGAGGTACTTGGGCGAGACGTACCAGGACGCGTTGTCGATGAACCCGGACGGGAAGAATTACCCGGACGTGTCGGTGCATTATGCGGACGAGTGGAAGTATTCGGACGGAACCGGACAGAACCGAAATCCGAACGACGATAAGAGTGGAATACTCGCTGATCTCTCACCCGATGCGGTGCAGAATAATGGTTGAAATTAGTATATCTGCCCCGATAATAACTCACATGGTGAAAGTGTGGACGATAATGTGCTCCACAATAAGTACGGTAATGGTAAGGCACACCAAAATAAAACAAACTGCGATTCGGGTAATTAACATAAACCCTGAAACTCCATTTCCCTCCGGTTACATAGATTGGCCGATAGAAATACTCGGCACCGAGGAACCGGCGATACTGTGCATCACTCAATACCCAGCGAAGATCGTCGTTACGGATATCCAACGCTTCATAATAATCATCCAATGCCCATTCGTAACCACGTGCTACGTAATCCATGATATTACGGACAGAATAAATAAAGTCGTAATTAATTTCATACGCATCATTATATTGCTGTGTACTCAAGCTCAATTCATATGCCATCTTATCGGTAAGAAAACGCGTCTCCTTACGTACCTTGCTAGTGCTCATTCCAGCCATTACGGTCATATTGGCAGTCAGACCGACAGCAAAGAGTAAAAACAGTATTCGTTTCATAATTCAATCTCCTATCATTTATTATTCTGATGATATTCCTCAATAAACTTACGCATCTCATCTTTATATGCATTAGAAAATAAAATATCGATCACCTTATTAAAATTTCTTTTATCCCTTACATAAGGATACAGCTTCTTCATCATCTCCACCTGGTCAGGAGTATACGAAATCTCCTTCACTATTTTCACACATTGATTTGAAGTGACATCATACGTTCTCAACATCCGATCGACAAGCTTCTTCTGGTCTTCATTCATAACCGTTATTTTGAGCTTATTGATAAATTCATCAAACTCCGGATCAGTCATCAAACGAGCTTCTTCCACTTGTTCATGATTAGGAAAGACTTCAACGGTAGTGTTCACAGCAGGCGGTACTACAACGGAATGCATCGGTGCAGGTCTGCCATAACCTTTGAACGTATCCATACTAACCACCTCTCTATTTACAAACTGAACGATTATCGTCACAGGTTCCGAAGTAAGTACAGGCGTACCGTTATCACGATGGAATTCCCATTCTTCCATATCACCGTCAAAACGCCGGAAATCAGGTTTTCCTAAAACGGACTCTACCTGCGATTGAGTCATTCCCTGATATATACCCATCATCTGTTTGGTAGATACATAGCTGGTAAAACAGCCACTGACCAATATTCCCAATGCCAAACACAGCATAATATGTATCTTTTTCATAACCGTATCGTTTTTAGTTAATAGTATCAACGTTTACCGTACCCTATGATAAAATCCTTCATCTTTTCCTTACTGGAGCTAAATGTCAGGGTATTAATCACCGTAAAGAAAGCTTCCTTATCTACAATCCGGGGATACATGATCTTCATAATCTCCATCCGGTCATCATCGAATGTATATAGTTTGGTCAGTTGGAGACATTGGGCAGATGTGAAATCAGAACCAGCCAATGCAGCATTGAGCAACTTCATACGGTCATCTTTAAAAGGCTCATTCTTCATCTCTTTATAAAACGTTTGGAAGAGCTGATCGTTCATCACCCTGTTGTAACCATATCCCGGACGATGTTCTCCCTGTTCGGGACGGCTGGGTCTTTCCGGGCGCATGTTATCACGTCCGTCTACCCATATTTCTGTCACTCCTCTCCCATCAAAATAAACGAGATCTTTATATAATTTTTCTCCTTTCCATACTCGCTCTCCCGCACGGGTAAAGCGGGTGGCAAACACTTCAACAGTATAATGTCCGGGATTTAAATTGGCTATAAAGCAGGTAGTAGTAGGTAAACATATCTGGTTCCCTCCCAGGTAAACAAGAATCGGAGTATTCCCGCCATCGATACGGATTCCGTTAACAGACTGCGCTTGTAAGGAGAGGGCAGCGAACAGGATGCAGAAACTTATTATAATCTTACGCATAGCTTATCTAGTTTTTATTATTTATATCTTTAATCTGATAGCACAAAAATAGGGTGAGGAAACTCCCCACCCCAATGATTCTCTCTATTCGTATGTAGGGAAATCCCTATTCTGTTTAGGAATCCGCCAAAGCAATGCCATCCTCATGCAAGGTAATCAGACGTTTCTTATACAAGTCGCCCACTCCTTTCTTAAAGGTTTTCTTGCTAACACCAAACGTGTCATAAATATCTTCCGCAGGACTTTTATCATTCAAGTTGATCCGTCCTCCATGCGCTTTGATATAGTCGAGCAGCGTTTTCGAAAAATCGTCAATCTTTTCAAAACCGGGTTTCTGAAGAATCAGGTCTACCTTACCATCTTCACGCACCTGTTTCACAAAAGCTTTCATCTCCATTCCTGTTTCCAACGGACAGAATATTTCATTTTCATACAGCAAACCGCTATACTTATTATCTATAATCGCTTTAAAGCCCAAATCCGTCTTCTGCCAGATAAGGATATTCACTTCTGCTTCCGGAGTATATTCCGGCTTTTCTTTCAACAGATAACGTTCCACCTTTGCTGAAGCCACAATACGATAACTCTCTTCATCCAAATGCGCATGGACCACATATTTCCGCCCAACCTGCATTTTCATCTTCTGCTCACTGAACGGAACGAACAGGTCTTTCATCAATCCCCAGTTCAGGAAAGCTCCGTATTGATTCACCCAGGAGACTTCCAGACAGGCAAACTGACCTACCTGCACCAACGGAGTCAGCGTCGTAGCAATCAGTCTTTCATCCATATCCAGATAAAGAAACACGTTCAAAAAATCTCCTATCTTACAGTCTTCGGGCACATAGCGGGTAGGCAACAAAATCTCACCTTCTTCCCCACCATCGAGATATACGCCGAAATCTACTTCTTTCACGACTTCAAGCTGATTGAACTTTCCTAATTCGATGCTCATATTCTTATCTATTTATTGTAATAAGACACAAAGATAATCTATTTTGAATAGATCTCTCAAACAGTCAGCCATAACTTTTCGTTATCGGGCAAAACTATTTGCAATGAACAATCTGCTTTCTAATATGTTAACTTTGTAGCGACAAAAAGAAAAAGTAAATTATTCACCTTTAAACATATAAACTTATGGAATTTCTAACCAACGAGAAACTTACGATTGTAGGAGCTGCCGGAATGATCGGCTCCAATATGGCACAAACAGCCATGATGATGAGACTCACTCCGAATATTTGCCTGTATGATCCATTTACCCCGGCTCTGGAAGGAGTAGCTGAAGAATTGTATCACTGCGGTTTTGAAGGTGTCAACCTTACATTTACTTCCGATATCAAAGAAGCGCTGACAGGAGCTTCTTACATTGTCTCTTCCGGTGGAGCTGCCCGTAAAGCAGGTATGACCCGCGAAGATTTGCTGAAGGGAAATGCAGAAATTGCCGCTCAATTCGGTAAAGATGTTCATCAATATTGCCCAAACGTAAAACATATCGTTGTGATCTTTAATCCTGCAGACATCACCGGATTGATTACTTTGTTGTATTCAGGTTTGAAACCCTCTCAAGTTTCTACACTGGCTGCCTTGGACAGCACCCGTCTGCAAAACGAACTGGTGAAATTCTTCCATATCCCGGCTTCCGACATTCAGAATTGCCGTACGTATGGTGGTCATGGCGAACAAATGGCTGTATTCGCATCTACAACCAAAATAAAAGGAGAGCCTTTGACCGATTTCATCGGCACTACCCGTCTTCCATTGGCAGATTGGGAAGCACTGAAAGTACGTGTCATCCAGGGTGGTAAGCATATTATCGACCTGCGCGGTCGTTCTTCTTTCCAAAGCCCGGCTTATCTTTCTATCGAAATGATTGCCGCTGCTATGGGTGGACAACCTTTCCGCTGGCCTGCCGGAACGTATGTTTCTAACAGTAAGTTCGACCATATCATGATGGCGATGGAAACTTCAATAACTAAAGACGGCGTCACTTATAAAGAAGTAGCCGGAACTCCTGCCGAACAGGAAGAATTGGAAAAAAGCTACGAGCATTTATGCAAACTTCGTGATGAAGTGATTGAAATGGGGATCATCCCAGCTATTAAAGACTGGCACGCATTGAATCCCAATATTGACTAATCAAACAATATTAGCAAAAAGCCGAAAAAGAGAAAATACATCTCTTTTTCGGCTTTTATTCCAATTACTTACATATCACATATACCCCCCACTTAGTCTATAAATCTTTCAAGACTCCAATTCAAATGACTATGCAAAGTTGGGGATAATTCGTCAATTAAAAAAATAGACAAAATGGGGAAAGTACCTAAACTGAAGTTACAGGTACTCAAAGTGCGAAATATAGTGATTATCCTATCCAAATTAGTGAATGGAATAAAACTGCGCATCGAAGTTTATAAAATATCTGTCATTTTTGAGAAGTACATTCGGAACAAACTCCTTTTAGTACATAGTTTATACTATGCAAAGTAAATCCTTTAGGCAAATCAATCACCGGGATATGTGTACCTTCCAGGCAGAATGTACGATGACATTTCTCACAATAAAAATGCGAATGTAAATCCTGTACCACACAATTGCAGGAGTTGTCGCAAACGGCATACTTCAACGAGCCGCTCCCATCGTCTATGCTATGTATGAGGTGATGAGACAAGAAGAGAGCGATGGTACGGGATATAGTCGATTTATCGACTGTATCGAGCAGTGTTTCCAAATCGAGCAATGACACCGCACGCTCTGCCTGCATCATCGCTTTTATCACCAGAAGCCTTATGGCAGTTGGCTTGATACCTCTTCTATCCAACTTATCCAAATAAATATCTTCTTCCATCTTTCTCCTATTTTATCATTTTCTGTATTCTGACAGCATTCATAATGGCAAGTAGCGCAACACCCACATCTGCAAAGACAGCTTCCCAAAGAGTAGCAATTCCACCGGCTCCCAAAATCAATACAAGTAATTTCACTCCAAATGCCAGTGATACATTCTGCCAAATAATTCTTCGTGTCAGTTTTCCTACTTTGATAGCTTCGGCTACCTTCGACGGCTGGTCTGTCTGTATCACGACATCGGCTGTTTCAATAGCCGCATCACTACCCAGTCCTCCCATAGCAATGCCAACATGACTTAGAGCGAGCACCGGTGCATCGTTCATTCCATCACCGACAAATGCGATCCGGTTTGCCTCATCCTGCCGCAGCTCTTCCAGATGATTCACTTTTCCTTCCGGCAACAGGTCACCATAAGCTTTCGATATACCGAGCTTTTCTGCAAAGTTAGTAACAATACTCTGTTTATCACCGGATAGTATCTGGATGTTTTCAATATTTAAAGCTTTTAAATTGTCAATAGCTACCTTTGCGTCCTCTTTCAGGGCATCAGCCAGCAGCAGATAACCTGCATAACGGTTTCCAACAGCACAGACCACGATGGTATCCGTTATTTCCAGCAGTTCTTTTGGATAGGATATATCAAACTTAGACAGTAACCGGCAATTACCGACCAGAACCATAGCCCCGTCTATCGTTGCTTCCAAACCATAGCCGGCAAATTCTTTTGTACCGGTAACAGCTACACATTCAATGTTTTGTTCTTTCGCATAATTCACAACAGCCTTGGCAATCGGATGAGTACTATCACTTTCTACCGAAGCAACCAGTTTCACTAATTCTTCTTCCGAAACCTCGCCTGCACTTTTACAGGCCTGTACTTCAAAGGTTCCTTTTGTCAGGGTTCCAGTTTTATCGAATACCACTGTATTGATCTTAGTGATAGCATCCAGATAATTACCACCCTTGAATAAAATTCCCAACCGGGATGCCGCTCCAATTCCCCCAAAGTAGCCCAACGGAATACTAACCACCAACGCACAGGGACACGAAATCACCAGAAAGACCAAAGCTCTGTATAGCCAATCATTAAATGCAAATACAAATGGAGGATTAATAAGTGAATAAACAAATGGACACAAAACAATTAACACTGCAAGCGCTATAACAATAGGTGTATAAATGCGCGCAAACTTACGAATAAACAATTCAGCCGGAGCCTTACGTTCGGAAGCATTCTGAACAAGCTCCAATATTCGGGCAAGTGCACTCTTATCAAAAGGTCTCGTTACCTCGAGCCGGATAACCTTATCGGTTACAATCATTCCGGCAAGTACTTCTTCACCTTTCCGAATATTACGAGGAACGCTTTCACCTGTTAATGCGGCTGTATTGAAGGCAGCCACTTCATTCTGCATAGTTCCATCCAATGGCACCCGTTCGCCTGCCTTTATTTCTATGATTTCACCGACTTTTATCTTTTTAGGGCTTTCAATAACAAGATTGCCTTCCCGGAGCACTAATGCTTTCTCGGGTCTTACATCCAATAAGGCTCCAATATTACGTTTGGCTTTATCTACCGCTTTATCCTGAAACAGTTCTCCTACTGTATAGAATAACATCACGGCTACTCCTTCCGGATATTCACCAATATAGAAAGCTCCCAAAGTAGCTATAATCATTAGAGTGAACTCACTGAAATAGTCTTTTTCCCTGATACTTTCCCAGGCTTCTTTCATCACTGGAATTCCTACCGGAAGATAGGCCACGATATACCATATCAAGGCAACAGATCCTTCACGGAAGAATGCTAAATCGAGAGCATTCATAATTATTCCACTTGTCAGAAGCAGGAGAGAGAATATCACTTTCCCATATTCATGGAATACCGAAACCTTTGCATCAACCTTTTTTTCTGCTGCGCATGAATGAGCGCCACAACTACAATGTCCCATAACTTTCATCATTTAGTTGATGCAAAGGTAGCAAATGATTTATGCAACAAAGTTGCAAAACCGGTTTTAGAACATATATCCCAACGAGATCATCAGGTTTCTGTTCTTCATTCCTACTTCTTTGATTACCTCAACAAGTCCGAAATCATAGCTTATGGCAACTTGATATTTCTTACTGAACTCAACCCCGGCTTTTAGTCCAAGACCGAAGTCGAATCGTTTTAGACCATCGTCTCCAAATATATCTTCGGACATCGAGTTACCTCCTAATTCCGCAATATCTGCAATATCACCGTCCACTTTCAATTTTGCTTTTCCAAACAGCCCAACAGCCATATAAGGACCTACACTACCAAATAATGAAAAATCATCATTGACGGCATATTTATACCCGACACGTACCGGCACTTCCAGATAGTATGGATTAAATTTTATGCTCGCAAGTGATCCTCCATCAATTTTAGCACCTTTCAATGTAAGCAATGCAGCGAAGTCCATATAGGCACCACTACCATTCGCATCCTGCGACAATCCCAACTCTGCTTTAACACCTGCGTGAAAACCTATCCTGCTATCAAAACCTGTAATGGTGTATTTACTAACATTCATACCTGCCATCACACCCCATTTCAGATTGTCTTGAGCATTGATACTCACCGCACTTATCGCTACTAAAGCGAATAATAATAAGGCCTTTTTCATACGAATAAATAATTTAATTATTGTTTAGAAATTATGTGAGGCAAAAATAACAATAATTCGCATAACTCCGAGAGATTTAGTAAAAATATAAAAAATAAACGATATGAATCTTATGAGGTATAGTCATAGCAAGAGAACCGGACTATTTCAAACGATTTTACGAGATATAGAACAAAAACACTCTGTACAGAGAAAAAATAAAGAATGAAAGACTGCATAACTTAATTAATTGTTATCTTTGCACAGTCAGTCGTAGCGCGACTGTATTGTTTGTTTTAAGAAAAAAAGCGTTTAGCTGATTTCTGTGCCAGTGAAAAGTCCAAATAAAATCAACGCACATGAAACAGATAAATGCTCCTTGCAATATGCGGGGAGTGTTTCCTGTTTGTGCGTTAGGGCTTGGACTCCCTCACTGGCGGATAGGCAAATGCTCTCCGCTTTTTTTGTGCCTATAAATTTGCAATAGATACAAACGACAAATTAGTAATAATCACAAAGGCAAGTCAATTCGGGTGGAGCGGCCCCCGAACGACTACAGAGTCGAAAACGTAACATTTAGATGTTACTACTTGCCTTTGAAAATATAAGAAACAGAGGCTAGCTACACCTGCAAGGGGAACAAATGGATTCATCCAGGAGTTCCCCTCTATTTTTGTGAAGATGTGTACTATTGGAAAGACAGATATTAGATCTACATATAAATTTGATGATTCTTATTGTCAACCAAAGCTTTTCCCAAATAGTATAATGATTATCATCGGTTTACATGCTGACAATAAGCCATGACAATAGGCCGACAATAAAAAATTATAACTTCTATTGTCAGCCTGTTCTTTAATCCCTTTGGAGCAAGATTATAAGATTCGTTCCAATGTGTCGATATACTCTGACTTAATTCCCAGCTTGATCCATGTTATAAACTACTGAAGACTATCATTGTTTACAGTAACAATATCATCGGCATAAGGAACACATACGCTTTATAAAATGAATACGCCCTTATTAAATGAATGCTACATAGCCGGTATCTTTCACTTACCAAGCAGGTATTGTTCCATTAAAGTGTCGGTGTTGTTAACTCCCCACGGCCGTGACGAGATCTTCCCACGGCCGTGGTAGGAATTCGTCACGGCTGTGGGAAGAAGTTACCACGGCCGTGGAGAACTAAAGATACCGGTGCTTTAGTGGAACAATACTGATACCCTAGAGGAACTATACTGGCGTGTTAGCGGAACTATATAGGTATATTAATGAAAAGATATCACTTTGGAAAGCTGTTATAAAAATGCGGCATTACTTCGAAACATGTTCATAAAGCTTTTGTTTATCAGGTTATTAAAAGGATCATAAGAGATAAAAATAAGGCTGACAGTAAAAGTAGATATATTTTATTATCAGCCTATTATCAGCATCTATTGTCAGGTGATATAGCATTGATATTCACATACTTAAATACCATTCTGACAGTTTGACAATAAAACAGGTACAAATCAATAGAAACGATCATAAAGTTTTTAATAGGGAAGAAGAACTAAAGGAATTAAAACGAATTCAGCAATCGGCATTTGAGTCGAAGAAGGAAAAATTTGTTGATAGAAGAATTTGGAAAAATTATGGAACCTACTTTTCTATTTTAAGCGCAATTGCGGAGGTAAAAATACAGCAACACCAGGAGAAAAAAACGTAGGTGACTATCTGAAACAGTACTTAGTCAGGCACGGATTACAGATTTTCTATGAGCTTAGTACCCCATCACCTGTATTCCGTGCCCAATATAATATCATTGTCGGTTTTCTTCCCGGTCTGTCCGGATAAACTCCAGAAGTCGTTCTACCGCTTCTTCTTCAGGAATATTTTTCTCCACACACACCTTGCCTTTATAGAGACTGATTTTCCCCCGTCCTGCTCCTACATAGCCGTAGTCTGCATCTGCCATCTCACCGGGACCATTTACGATGCATCCCATGATGCCGATCTTCAGCCCTTTCAAATGTGAAGTGGCTGCCTTGATACGGGCAATAGTCTTTTCCAAGTCGTAAAGTGTACGGCCGCAACCGGGACAAGATATATATTCTGTTTTGGAGGTGCGGGTACGTCCGGCCTGCAAGATTCCGAAAGCAGTAGCATCAACGACGGCATGGCTCAAGTTACCCTGATTGAACAGGAAGATGCCATCACAAAGACCGTCAAAAATCAAGGCTCCCATATCGGCTGCGGACTTTATCTGCAAATTCTCCGCATCATCTTCCGAATAATGCTGGAAGAAGACAACCGGATTTTGTAAACCTTCCGTCATTAGTTGATGTACCAGTGCACGGTGCTCACCCAAACGGTTCGGATGATTGCTTTGGGAAACAATCACTACCTCCGGATGATGTTTCAGACAGGCTATCACTTCATCCGTTTGTGCCATGTAGGGCATAAACAGGAATTTAAGTTCTGCATTGCATTCTCCCATTAAAGGCAGCTGTGCATGATTGAATGCAGGCCAGGTTCCGTCTTCTCCCTGCCATACATCCGCATCAAGAATATATTCTACTCCGTCTTCCCGTTGATCGGGCAAGGTTCTTCCGGCGTAAATATAGTCCGGTGTGAATTGCGGGTTTACCTCTGTCTTCCCGTCCATGCGGTCGGCAATAACCACAGGTACATGTTCACCTCCGATATTACAGACGGCTTTTGTCTTGCGACGTTCGGGAGACAGATAATTGAATTCCGGTGCTTCCAATCCCGGGATATAAGGATGATCCTGCCTCAACAGAACATAATCCACCAGTTTACGGGCCACCGGGATTTCAGCTTCAGGAGCTTCGCTCAAAGATACCCGAATAGTATCTCCCAATCCGTCACTCAACAGCGCACCGATGCCAAGGGCGGACTTGATACGTCCGTCTTCTCCATCTCCGGCTTCTGTCACCCCGAGGTGTAATGGGAAAGCCATCCCTTCTTTTTCCATGACGTCTACCAACAGGCGGACAGTTTTTACCATGACCACCGTATTAGAAGCCTTGATGGAAATCACCACATCCGTGAAGTTTTCCTCTACACAGATACGGAGAAACTCCATGCAGGACTCTACCATTCCTGCGGGGGTATCGCCATAACGGGACATGATACGATCGGACAGAGAGCCATGATTTACTCCAATCCGGATAGCCGTGTGATTCTCTTTACAGATATTCAGGAACGGGACAAACCGGTCATGGATTTTCTGTATTTCCTGCGCATACTCCTCGTCTGTATATTCCAGTTTTTTAAAAGTACGCGCAGCATCTACATAATTTCCCGGATTGATTCGCACCTTTTCTGCGTATTGAGCAGCCACGTCTGCCACTTTCGGATTGAAATGCACATCGGCAACCAACGGAACCATATATCCCTGGCTACGCAGTCCGATATTAATGTTCATCAAGTTTTCGGCTTCTTTGATGCCCTGGGTTGTGAGGCGGACATACTCTCCACCTGCATCAACAATACGTTTCGCCTGTTCCACACAAGCCTGTGTATCCTGCGTAGACGTGTTCGTCATCGACTGGACACGAATAGAATTGGGGCCGCCCAACGGCACAGCCCCAATATTTACTTCTGTGGTTTCTCTTCGAAAATAATTGAATAGATCCATTAGTTCGTTTTATATTCAAACTTCACTTCTTTCAGTTCTTCGTTTGCTTTTACGATTTTCTTTTTCAGTCCTTCCTTGTAAGCAGCAAAAGCTTCTGCCAGTTTCTCATCGCTCAATGCCAGCATCTGGATGGCAAGGATAGCGGCATTCATCGCTCCGTTGATGGCAACCGTTGCTACAGGAATGCCCGGAGGCATCTGAATGATAGAATAAAGTGCGTCCACACCATCGAGCACGGAACCTTTTACAGGTACTCCGATCACCGGCAATGTAGTGTTAGCCGCAATTACACCGGGAAGGGCGGCAGCCATTCCGGCAGCAGCGATAATTACTTTAATGCCACGGTTGCGGGCATTCTTCGCAAACTCTTCCACAGCTTCGGGCGTGCGGTGAGCAGAAAGAGCGTTCATTTCGAACGGTACATGCATATCATTCAGTAGCTGTGCAGCCTTCTCCATAACAGGAAGGTCGGACGTGCTGCCCATGATAATACTTACAATTGGAGTCATAGAATAAAAATTAAAAGCCTCTTCACAGCCCTTTCACGAAGAGAGGGGGTTCAGCTACATTCAACTTATATTAGTTATATTTCTGTTTGCACTATCCGTTTACCACGGCTTTATACGCTTCGGCATCCAGTAGATCTTCCACCGCTTTTACATCCGCCGGCTTCACTTTAATCAACCAACCTTCGCCATAGGGATCTTTATTAACCAGTTCCGGGTTTTCTTCCAATGCTTCATTTTGTTCGAGCACCTCACCTGCTATCGGCAGGAAAAGATCGGAAATAGTTTTCACTACTTCAATCGTTCCGAAAGTTTCACCGGCTTCCAACGTTTCACCAACAGTCGGGATATCTACGAACACAATATCGCCCAATTGTTCCTGTGCATAATCGGTGATACCAACGTATGCAATGTCTCCGTCAACGCGAATCCATTCGTGTTCGTTCGTGTACTTCAAATTCTGTGGAAAGTTCATAATGATTAGTTTTTAGGATTTATACTGTTTTAAAATAAAAATACTCGAAATAAGATGTTACTCACCGGATGAAGTACCAAAAGGGCACATATCAGACCGACAGCAAAACCGGAAAGCACCTCACCCAGCGTGTGATGTCCCAGAACAATGCGTGCAGAACCCAATATACCGGCAATCAAAATAAACAGGCATAGCCATCCGACCGGATTGTAACCGAACAAGGCACTGAAAGAAATCAAGCCTCCGATCACCCCACCCATTCCTGCCATGTGTTCGCTCAACTTCCATTTCAGGTTTACTGCAATGCAAATGATAGACACTACCAGGGAAGCAAGAATGATACCAGTCATATACCACGGGATATTCAGCCTACGCATCATCAGCAGGCAGAACACATACGAGATGATGGTCAGCAGAATAGGTACATAACGCTTCTTACGTTCACTCAACTCCTGACGGGCAAACCCATTGATTTTACGAAACAAGAAAATTGTAATAGTAGGTGTCAGTATGGTGAAGCAGTAAACGATTCCCAACACTATCAACTTATATTGTATCGGCATGATACGAAGATAAGAAAACAGGAATAACACCAGAAACGATAAAAACGGAATAGAAAATGGAGTAAAGACCATCGAAGTGACTCTCGCCACCTGCAACATCGTCTTATCCGCTATGATATGTTCTCTCTCTCTGTCCACTCTTCTTTGATTACTAGTTACTAATTACAAATTACAATTCTCATTCTTCATTGTTAATTATCCATTATTTTCGCAGTCTCGCCACGGGGATATTCAGTTGTTGACGGTATTTGGCTACTGTCCTGCGGGCAATGGGATAACCTTTCTCCTTTAATATATCCGCCAATTCATCATCGGTCAGGGGTTTCTTCTTGTCCTCGCCTTCAATACACTCTTTCAGGATTTTACGAATCTCACGGACAGACATCTCTTCGCCATCTTCTGTGGTATATCCGTCGCTGAAAAAGTATTTGAGCGGATAGATACCGTAATTCGTCTGTACATATTTACTGTTACTCACACGGGAGATTGTCGAAATATCCAATCCCGTACGTTCCGCCACGTCTTTCAGAATCATAGGTTTCAATAGCGATTCATCTCCTTCCAAGAAGAAAGGACGTTGCAGGTCGATAATCGCCTGCATGGTAACCATCAAGGTATTCTGACGCTGACGGACAGCATCGATAAATCCTTGTGCCGCATCCATTTTCTGTTTCAGAAACATCATCGCTTCTTTAGATTCCTTAGACTGGTTAGCCCTGTTTTTTGTATGCTCCTCCACCATTTCCGTGAAGTCACGACTCATACGGAGTTCGGGAACATTGCGGTTATTGAGACTTACATTGATGGTTCCGTCATCATACGTTTCCACAATAAAGTCAGGAACTATTTGTTGGAGATTTCTGCCAATTGCTTCTCCTAAAGAAGCACCCGGACGTGGATTCAGTTTGGTTATTTCAGTAATGGTTTCCTGGAAAGTCTCTTCATCAATATCCAGTTTCTTTATAATCTTCTCCCAATGTTTACGGGTGAATTCTTCGTAACATTCTCTGATAATCCTTTCTTCCAGATTCAAGATAGGACTGGGAGTTTTCTCTTCTTCTTTTTTCCGGCGAATCTGTATCAACAGACATTCCTGAAGACTACGCGCACCGATACCTGCTGGATCGAAGTCCTGTAAGATGTTCAATGCTTCTTCCAGTTCTTCCTCGGTCGATTCGATACCGGCATAAATCGCCAGTTCGTCGCAGATACTTTCCAAAGATTTGCGAAGCAATCCGTCATCATCCAATGAACCGATCAGGTATTCCACCAAGTCACACTGGTGCTCTGTCAGGTTGCGTTCACGCAACTGTTCTTTCAGGATTTCATAAAAAGAGGTGGAGTCGGAAAATGGAATATCCTCCGCTTGTTCATCTTTCGAACGGTTGTTCTCTTGCAATTTATAATCGGGAATATCGTCTTCTGTCAGATAGTCACTCAAAGAATCATAGTCATTGGCATCGCTATCCATGCCATCCTCTGCATTCTCGGTATCGGAATATTCATTATCCGTAGCATTCTCTTCTTTACCTTCTTCAAGTGCCGGATTTTCAAGCAGTTCAGCATGGATACGGTCTTCCAACTCTACTGCGGGAAGCTCCAACAGTTTCACGACCAGAATCTGCTGGGGCGAGAGCGTCTGTACCTGCTGTTGCGCCTGAGATTGTATTTGACGGGAACCTTGTGCCATATTCGTTTTTGCTTTCTACTGTTTCTCGCTACAAAAGTAACTTTTTAACGAGAGATTACACAGATTAGGGAGATAATTTTTAATCCTATAACACAAAATTCGTTATCTTTGTTGCACGAACTTAAAAACTAGGACAAATATGTTTGCCAAAGAAACGTATATGCAGCGGAGAGCCCTGCTAAAAAAGAACTTAGGCTCCGGAGTGTTGTTATTTCTCGGAAATGACGAGTGCGGACTGAATTACGAAGATAACACATTCCGTTATCGTCAGGATTCCACTTTCCTTTATTATTTCGGACTTTCATGTGCCGGACTTTCGGCTATTATCGATATAGATGAAGACAAAGAAATTATCTTTGGTGATGAGTTGTCTATCGACGCAATCGTATGGATGGGATCACAGCCGACGTTGCACGAAAAATGCGAACGTGTAGGCGTAAAAAATCTGATGCCGTCTGCTGACATTGTAAGCTACCTCCATCAGTGTGTACAGAAAGGGAAAGCAATTCACTATCTGCCTCCTTACCGCCCTGAACATAAACTGAAACTGATGGACTGGCTGGGTATTCCTCCCGCACATCAGGAAGGTTCTGTTCCATTCATCCGTGCCGTGATCGCTCAACGCAACTATAAATCTGCAGAAGAAATCGTAGAAATAGAAAAGGCTTGCGATGTAACTGCCGATATGCATATTACAGCTATGAAAGTACTTCGTCCGGGTATGTACGAATATGAAGTGGTAGCTGAAATGAACCGGGTGGCCGAATCTAATAACTGCCAGCTATCATTCGCTACAATTGCCACTATCAACGGGCAGACTCTGCACAATCATTATCACGGAAATAAAGTGAAGCCGGGTGATTTGTTCTTAATCGATGCCGGTGCAGAAGTAGAGTCAGGTTATGCGGGTGATATGTCGTCTACCATTCCTGCCGATAAGAAGTTCACCACCCGTCAGCGTGAAGTATACGAGATTCAGAACGCCATGCATCTGGAATCCGTAAAGGCTCTCCGTCCGGGTATTCCTTATATGGACGTATACGAACTGTCAGCCCGCATCATGGTGGACGGTATGAAGACGCTCGGATTGATGAAAGGAAATACCGAGGATGCTGTACGCGAAGGTGCCCATGCGTTGTTCTATCCGCACGGACTAGGTCACATGATGGGATTGGATGTACATGATATGGAGAATCTGGGAGAGATATGGGTAGGTTACAACGGTCAACCGAAGAGCACACAGTTCGGTCGCAAATCGCAACGCCTCGCCATCCCATTGGAACCGGGTTTTGTACACACGGTAGAACCGGGTATTTATTTTATTCCGGAACTGATCGACATGTGGAAAGCAGAAAAGAAATTTACCGATTTTATCAACTACGAGATAGTGGAGACTTATAAGGACTTCGGTGGTATCCGCAATGAGGAAGATTATCTGATTACAGAAACCGGTGCCCGCCGATTAGGCAAGAAGATTCCTTTGACACCGGAAGAGGTGGAAGCTTTAAGATAAAAAGCCTCATCAAAATAAAAGAAGAACCTTTCTTCTATTCAAAATCAATGAGGTTGTGTCAAAACGTTGGCACAACCTCTTTTATATTTTACAGTTCTGCTATATTTTCTTTTGGCTATGCTGCTT